>Ga0194053_10000642_pt1 | contig 25527 bp, 26 predicted proteins | sample SepL228m_MetaG_FD_161684 | JGI IMG/M metagenome (GOLD analysis project Ga0194053, IMG submission 161684) | Anoxic zone freshwater microbial communities from boreal shield lake in IISD Experimental Lakes Area, Ontario, Canada - Sep2016-L227-8m | ecosystem: Environmental > Aquatic > Freshwater >... | reverse complement strand
AACCACCCCCTGACTGGACGGCCTCGATGCGGACTTTCGCGCAAGTTGCGGCAGCTTCAACGGCAACAGCTTTAGGGCGGCCAGCCCCAGGACTATCGCTATCAGGCCCGCAAAAACCTTCCAATATCGGCCCAACAACGCCTGCGCCGCCTGCCCCACGAACCCGGCGACAAAACCCAACACGATCAGCGCCAGCGTGGTGCCGGCCATGAACGATATCGCCGATGCGAACGCCGTCCGCCGGTTCACCTCTTCACGTGTGCCCGAGTAGGCCACCAGCATCCCCATCGCGGGCAGCGTACAGCAGGCGCTGGCCACCGCGCTCACCAACCCAAGCAACAACGCCAGCGGCACCGCCAACGGTCCCATGCTGGCGGATTGGAGTGTCTCTGTAACCCACTGCATCATGCGGCATACCCCCTATTTCGGACGTTACTTTGGACAGCATCCCGCCCCGGCCCCTGGTCCGCACTTGCTGGCGCTTGAAGCAGCCACATACCCCTGTAGCAGTTTCGCTTCTGTAACCTCCCCGGATACCGCGCTCATTCCGCCTCCCTTGACCAGGGCCACCACGCCCGGCACGGACATCTGCTTCGCAATCTGGTCGTAATCCGCCGAACCTGGTTTCAGGGTAAAGAGACCGCACTTGATCCCTTTCGCCTCGATTGTCCGCGCGGCCGCTTTCATCGGCGTCGAAGGGGGCTTGACCGCAGTCCCTTCCTTCCCCGGTAAATAAATGAAAACGGCGTCCGTTTTTATCGCCAAGGTGTTCAGTTCCGAAAACGCGCCAATGCTCGTTCCCACGCTCGTTTCACCCGCTGCCGCCGCCTCTGGACTCGTGTCCGTGCCGCCTGCCGCGCTCTGTATCGCCGCCGGATTCGCAAAACCTGCCGTCGGAACTTGCGTCGAGACCTTGTCGCTCTTAACCATGCCTCGCACCACCATTACTCCGGCGGCAGCCAGCACGATGACCCCCACCACCCACCGCGCTTTGCTTGGCTTCACGGTGCTCTTGCAGCCGCAGCCAGGTCCGCAGCAGACCGACGCTTCCTGTTTCGGTAACTCCATATTCTCAGGTTGTTGTCCGTCTTCGTTCGATGTGCTCATATTTCATTTCCTATGTTGTTTACTCGTTTTCGTCTGTTCACTTTACCCGCAACACCCGCCGCGGCGCGGCGCAACGTTGCTGCCCAAATTCAATGACTCCTTCCTCGCCGTGATTTCCAGGCTGGTGACGTAATCGCTCGGCTTGCCTCCGGCAGGCAGATGGGTCATGATTTTCTGATAGAGCGGGTCTTGCCAGTCCACCATGCCGTCAATGTACGCCGGCCTGGACTTCGCCACGATGTCCCTCAAGCCCGCCTCTTTGGCCATCCGCTCCGTCTCCGACACCAGCACCGCGCCAGCCACACAGCCCAGCAGTGCCTCGACACTCTCGACAATCGCCCCCGGCAACGGCTTGAGCAGCGCCAGGTCCGACACCGCCACCCGCCCGCCCGGCTTCAGCACCCGCGCGATTTCCCGCCACACCTGCGGCTTGTCGGGCGAGAGATTGATGACGCAGTTCGAGATCACCGCGTCCACGCTGTTGTCGGCCAGCGGCAGATGCTCGATTTCACCTAGCCGAAACTCCACGTTGTCCAGCCCGCTGCGCTCCCGATAGGTCGCGATATTCCTCCGGGCCTTGGCCAGCATCTCCGCCGTCATATCCACCCCAATGGCCCGGCCCATCGCTCCAACCTTCTTGCCGGCGATGAACACGTCGAACCCGCCGCCCGCCCCCAGGTCCAGCACCACTTCACCAGGTTGCAACGCGGCCAGCGCATTCGGGTTGCCGCACGAAAGCCCCATGTTCGCCCCCTCCGGCAGCGCCGCCAACTCCTCGATCGAATAACCAATGTGCCTGGCCAGCTCCTCCGACGCCACCAGCGTTGACCCGCAACACGTCGGCGCCGGCCCGCAGCACGAGCCGCCCTTGCTCGCGATCTGGCCATAGCCCTCCCGAACCTTCTGCCTGACAGCTTCAGAGTTCATATCAATTCAATTCTCACTCATCACGCTTATCGCCTCGCGCTCAACCCTTCCGGCAACGTCTCCACGAATCGCCGTATCTCATCCCTCACCCGCCGGTAAACCCCCAGCTTCTCCTCGCCCTCGGGCAGTCCCTTGGTCAGCTTCGGCGGATCTTCAAAGCCGACATGAGTCTTCTTTGTCTTCCCGGGAAAAACCGGGCAATTCTCGTCGGCGTGGCCGCACACGGTCACAACATAATCAAACTGTGCCACCCCGATGTCTGCCGGCGTCTTCGAATACTGCTTGGAAATGTCCACCCCAGCCTCCGCCATCACCTTCACCGCGTGCGGGTTCATCCCGTGTTTCTCGATGCCTGCGGAATAGGCCTCGATCACGTCGCCCTTAAGCTGGCGCGCCCAGCCTTCCGCCATCTGGCTGCGGCACGAATTCCCGGTGCAGAGGAACAGAACCTTCAATTTCGGCATTGTCGCTTGCATAATTCAACCGGGTCCATCGCTAGAATCTCCATGAGGCGCGCCGTGTCCTCAGCCACTCGCGAAGCCCCATTGACGGATTGCGTCACCCAGTCAATTGCACGGCGCACAGTCGCTGGCGCATCTTTGCCGGGCAGGCGGTAGTACATCCAGCGCCCGTCCTTTCGCGACTCCACCAGCCCGGCCTGGTAAAGAATCGAAAGATGTTTGGACACGGTGGACGCCGCCAGCCCAAACAACTCGGTAAGCTGGCAGACGCACAACTCGCCCTTCCGCAACGCCAGCAGCGCCCGAACGCGGTTCTCATCCGCCAGCGCCTTGGTGATGTTCATAAACTCACGCATGGCCGTTATCCGATAGTTAGGCACATAACGAAATAGAAATACCCCCTTCTCCCTTTTCTGTCAAAGCACTATTTTCATTGGCTTGGTTCGCGTGCGCGTGCGCATCTTAGATTTTTCGGAGCGAGGACAGGGGAGCAAGACAGAATTGGTCGAAGCCTGCGATTTCATGGGAATTAAACCCAAAAACAGGAGTTGGAACCACGGATTTCACGGATAGCACGGATAAGGAAGGGATTGCGGTGCCACGCAAATTGCTCAACATGGGCTTGTTTGCGAAAGCACTCTCTCAATTGTGGGAGAATTGTCAGGTGGGTGGGTCGATTTCGCCCATAGGGGACTGGTTTTAATTCGCGCGGTGACATCGCTTTCCTGGCCGCCCGCTTGCATCTGCTGCACAAGACGCCCTTCGTCTTGGACTTCCGGCCTTTGCAGGAAGCCACCAACCCCCATGCCAGCCTGCTGAGGGTTTGTCGGGCCTATCGCTCCCGGGGGCCGGGCCTGGTCGCCGCCAATCTCTCCTTGCGGAAACGCCAACGCGGGCTTTCCGATGTCCAGTTCATCGAAGCGGCCTCCTTGTTCCAGGTCGTCGGGGGTGAATGCCCCGAAGACATACGCCGCAGGGGCGGACGCACTTCAAAACCTGGCGGAGGTTCGGAGGGGCAGGGCGGGTCAGCGTTCACATAAGCCGGGTTTGTAACCGCGCAATTGAAATCCGCCGACAACCAATCCACGCCATTCGCAACGGCGAGCAAACCCACTTTCAGCAGCCGGCCAAAATCCCATTCTGGATCATTGCCGCACAGCTTCACGGTGAGGCATTTAAGCCCATCGCGACGAATCCAATCCTCCAGGAGCACCGGGTAGCCGTCATTCGGTTCGTTGGAAGTCATAGCCGAGTTCGATCGGATGTGCTGGCGTGCGAAGGCTGGACCACAGTTCGGTTAGATCGAGGCACAACGACTTCAACGCCTCGTGGCGATCATGGTAAGGAATGGAACTTGGCCAGACCCACTGCGCGTTCAACGGCGTTTCCCCCCACCCGTCGGCGGTGCGGCCTTGCGCGTCAACGACCGTAACGCAGGCGCGCGCGCAGGTCACGTGGGTGAGCGTCTCCCCGCCGACTTTGAGCGGCACGCGGGTCTGAATCGGCAGGAAGTAAAGCGCGGCACCAACAGGCCGTATGTCTGTTGATTTCTTCATAGCGGCACATCTTGTTAATAAGGTTCGGGCGGGCTTCCTGTCAACCGGTTTCGCGACACCACTCTGCCCTCTGCCAGAAAGCAATTCCCGGGGTTGACACAGGGTCGTTCAGGGAGGACATTGAATTGGATGAAGCTATGCGGAATTAAGCTTATGAATAAACTATCTGTTTTGCTTTTCGCTTTCACGATGTTGGCCGCAAGGGCCCAAACGACGCCCACGGACAACTCGCTCGAATCCACCGGCGCGCAGCGTGGGAAACAAGCCTCTGCCCTGACCCGCGGGGCGAAGCCGAACGAAATCGTGAAAGGAAACATCACCTACAGCGGCATCGCGGTGCAAGCCATCAAGACCAGCAACCCGTTGCAGCTCTTTAATCCGGCTGCTCCGGCACGGTACGGGTCGGCGGAAGACAATGTGCTGCGCGATGTAATGACCCACCGCGCTACCGGTTTGAAGATATTCGCGATCCGGTTCTGACCCGCTTAGAAACGTGGACTGAACGTCCGGCACTTAGTCGCGATGCGCCCTGTGGACGGCCCGACTTGTCGTGCCGCCCCAAAGTGTGCATATATCCACTGTCAAGAATGCTTAAAACAGGAACACGGATCGCATTCTTAGAGCGTACCGACCTGAGCAGCAGGAAACAGCGCGTTCATCTCCTCATCCTGTGTTCACTCGGGGTGCTGGCGATCCTGCTGGCGATGCTCCTTGTCCTTTCCTCTCTCACCCCAGCCGTGCCGAGATGGTATAGAGCCCATTATTTCGCTGGCAGGGTTAGAGCCAAGGTTGGCTTTTTGAAAAAGCAGGGCCTGCATAGCATACACACAGTGATGGGCAATATGCGTGATGATGTCCTTGTTCTCAAAGTTGGCACAAACGCCTGGTTCCTGGAGGCCCTGTCTCCTTTAGACTGAGCCGTGTCCATGTAGTTGTTTCTAGGTATATAAACCTATGTATTGACACGTATGCTACTCTTTTCATTATGAATCAACAAAAAGCAGACTCATCGGCCTCTCGCCAAGAGGAATATGCCCGACTCCGGGCGCAATTGGCCAACACCGAATGGATTAGCGAAGGTTACGTTCAGGCTCGGGGGCCTGGAGCCGGGGGTGCGTGTTATCCGTGGACGCGTAAAGTCAAAGGCAAGACCGTTTGCGTCGCCTTGTCCAAGGAGCAGTATGAGTGGCTCAAGAAGGCGATTGCCAATTGGCGCGTGGTCCAGAAAACTCTGCGCCAGATGCAATGTCTCAGCCGGGAAGAGCTTTTCACATCTCTGCCCAATCCAAAACGCCGCAAGCGACTCGGCAAGAAAGTTCTAGGCATCGTTTAAGCGCCATTGGACCCAGAGGGGCATCCTCCACTCACCCATGTCCCTCGCTCTTAATAAACCGAAGCTCGACAACCTTGCCGGTGACATCTGGAAATCGGCCGAGCGGTTGCGCGGCAAGTTCAAGGCCTACGAATACCAGAACGTCATCCTGCCCATCATCGTCATCCGGCGACTCGAATGCGTGTTGATTGACTGGCGGGAGCAGAAGGTCGCCGAGGTGCTCGCGAAGCGCCCCAACCTGAAGAACAAGGAAAAGGAACTCGCCAAGCTCGTCAAAGACCTCGAGCTGAATCCCAAGCAATGCCCGTTTTCCAACCAGACCGACTGGACGCTCCGCCGCGTCTATGAGGAGGACCCGGCGCTGCGCGAGGCCAACTTCCGCGCCTACATCAACGGCTTCTCGCAGAACGTTGACGACATCATCGAGCATTTCGATTACCGCGCCACCATCGGCAAGATGGTCAAAAACAATTCGCTTGCGCCCATCCTCAATCAATACAAGGAACTCGCGCTCGGGCCGTCGGCCATTTCCGGCCTGGAGATGGGTTACATCTACGAGGAATTGCTGCGGCGCTTCTCGGAACAAAGCGGCGAGGAGGCCGGGGAACACTTCACCCCGCGCGAAGTCATCCGCCTCATGGTCGAGTTGCTGGAAATCCCCATCCCGGAAAAGCATTTCTCCATCTACGACCCCGCCGCCGGCACGGGCGGCATGTTGTCCGTCAGCCAGGAACACCTGTTGGACCGCGCCAAAACTACGGCGGAACGGGAGCGCGTCGAAAAGTTCCTCACCGTCCACGGCCAGGAATTGTCGCCCACGAACTACGCCGTCTGTCAGGCCGACTTGCTCATCAAGAACGACCAGCAGGCCAAGGTCTTTCTAGGCAACTCGCTCATCCCGCACGAGCCGCACGGCAAAGAGCCGGGCGACCAGTTGCCGGAAACCAAATACCACTTCAACCGCATGTTGAGCAATCCGCCCTTCGGCGTCACCTGGGGCGGCAAGGACGGCTACGAAGCCGAGGCGCGCAAGCTGGAAACCACCCGTTACCGGGCCGGGATGCCGCGCTCGAATGACGGCGCGCTCCTGTTTCTGCAAACCATGCTCGCCAAGATGATTCCGTTCGGGGTTCCGACTTCGGGCGGTTCCGGCGGGCCGGCTAAAGCCGGGACTCCAAACGAAGGCAGCCGCATCGCCATCATCTTCAATGGATCGCCCCTCTCCAACGGCGACTGCGGTTCGGGGGAGAGCGAAATCCGCCGTTGGATTCTGGAGAGCGACTGGCTCGACGCCATCGTCACTGAGCCTTACGAAAAATCCTTCACCGCCGTCACGGTCACCAAAGAACAGGCGTTCTATTGCTGCGAACCCACCTCCCTCGCCCCCAGCGGGGGAGAGGGTCGGGGTGAGGGGGCAACGATCACCTTTCGCGCCCGCGTGAAAAAGGGTGGCAAGGAATCCACCGTTCAACTGACGCTAACCGCCAAAGACAACGCGTCCAAGAAATTCAAGGCCGCCTTCGGTGACGCCGATGAAATCCTCTCCGTCGAATGGACGCACCGGCACTACGTGTCGGACGACGAATACATCCCCCACGGCGAGGACATCGAGGCGTTCCTGAAACGGGAAATCGCCAAGCCCATCATCCACTGGGAGGACAGCCCGCAACTCGGCTACGAAATCCTGCCCAACAAATACTTCTACCGCTACCAACCGCCCACGCCTGCGAAAGACCTGCTGGCCCAGTTTTGGAAGCTGGAGAAGGAGGCGGAGGAGATGCTAAAAGGACTGGCCCAATGAAAAGCGAAAACGACTTGTCCGTGCTGGCAACGCCGGAATACCGGCGGTTTATCGAGGAATTGAAGGTGCGGGTGGTTTCCGCCCGCATCTCAGCGGCACGGTCCGTGAACTGCGACCTCATCCTGCTCTACTGGGACATCGGGCGCGGGATCGTGGAGAAACAGCGGGTGCTCGGCTGGGGCGATTCGGTGGTGGAAATGGTTGCCGCAGATCTCAGGCGTGCTTTTCCTGACAGCCGGAGTTTTTCGTCCGATAATCTCTGGCGGATGAGGCAGTTTCACATCGCCTACTCCGACGCCACATTTCTGGGACACGCCGTCCCAGAAATCACCCCGGCAAAGTCCGAAAGCGGTCAACCGGCAATTCTGGGACAAGCTGTTCCAGAAATCGGTCCAGCAGGGATTGCTCTTGCCAGTGGCGCGACATCTCCAGCTCTTGAACTACTCGCCGCTGTTCCTTGGGGACAGAACCTGCTAATCCTCAAGAAGCTCCCCGACCCCGCCGCCCGCCTCTACTACCTCCGGGCGGTGGACTCCGGGTTGCTGACGCTGTATTGGCATGTCGGCCGGCGCATCCGGAAGGACATCCTGAAGGAGAAGCGGGCGGAGTATGGGGAACGAATTGTCTCCGCATTGGGGAGACAATTGGCGGCTGAATTCGGGCGCGGATTGGGCACGCGAAATCTGTTTCGCATGATCCGGTTCGCGGAGGTGTTCCCCGATTTTGAGATAGTGTCCGCACTGCGGACACAATTGGGATGGACGCATTTCCGCCAGGTCATCGCCCTCGACGATCCGCTGAAGCGCGACTTTTACGCGGAGATGTGCCGCATCGAGCAATGGAACACGCGAACGCTGGAAAAGAAGATCGGCTCGATGCTGTTCGAGCGCACGGCCCTGTCCAAGAAGCCGGACCAGCTCATCCGACAGGAACTCGACGCGTTGCGCGCCGAGGACAAGCTGACGCCCGATCTGGTCTTCCGCGATCCCTACGTGCTGGACTTTCTCCGGCTGCACGATTCGTATGCGGAACAGGACATCGAGGCGGCGATCCTGCGCGAGATGGAGTCGTTCATCCTGGAATTGGGCGTGGGGTTCTGCTTCGTGGCGCGGCAGAAGCGGAGCATGATGCCGTGCGGCTCGCCCGGGCGCGGCTGGCGGCCGGGAGGATTGACCATGGCTAAAGCGAAGCAAGCCTCGGAACTGGTGTTCCAAAAGCACATCGCGACTTATCTCAAACAAAACCGCATCACATTCCGCCCGCATTTTTACTTTGGGGCAGCCGCGCCCGGCCTTCACTCTCGATTTGCTGGCTGGCCGACCGGTTGCACAGTCAACCGTCAGTTGCCATGGACCCCTTCCAGGCCACTGTTGGACCGCGCCAAGACTCCGGCGGAACGGGAGCGCGTCGAAAAGTTCCTCACCGTCCACGGCCAGGGCAAGGACGGCTACGAAGCCGAGGCGCGCAAGCTGGAAACCACCCGTTACCGGGCCGGGATGCCGCGCTCCAATGACGGCGCGCTCCTGTTTCTGCAAACCATGCTCGCCAAGAAGATTCCGTTCGGAGTTCCGCCTTCAGGCGGTTCCGGCGGGCCGGCTAAAGCCGGGACTCCAAACGAAGGCAGCCGCATCGCCATCATCTTCAACGGCTCGCCCCTCTCCAATGGCGACTGCGGCTCGTGGGAGAGCGAAATCCGCCGTTGGATTCTGGAGGGCGACTGGCTCGACGCCATCGTCATGCTGCCTGACCAGTTGCCCGATAACACCGGACGACTGCACCTCGAACCGTCCGAAGAAATCGGACGGTTGAAAACGGCTGGCGGGAGCCGACCGACAATGTTATCCCAAAGCTTGGAGAATTTGTTATGACTGAACCCGATGGCAATCCTAAAGCGCGAATGGCGCTGTTTCAGAAGCGCGAAATCCGCCGCACCCTGCACAACGCCGAATGGTGGTTTGTCATCACGGATATCATCGTCGCCCTGACGGATTCCGCTGATCCTTCCGAATACTGGAAGAAGATGCGCAAACGGGATCCGGATTTGGGCAAAGCCCTCCAAGGGGGGGGACAATTTGTCCCCCCCCTTGCGGTGGAATTCGCTACGGCGGGCGGGCCGCAGAAACTCCAGTGCTGGAACATCGAGGGCATATTCATTTCATCGCCGAGGATCTCCTCTGGGCCTTCCTCAAAGCCACCCAGGCCGACACGCTCAAAAAGTTGGAGGAAGATTACAGCACGGACGCGCGGGACGAGGTGTTCAAGGCGTTGCGCAAGGAACTGGAGCGCAAACCGCTCTGGATGATTCTGCGGGATGGCCTCGAAGTGAAGAAGAGCGTGCGGCTGCTGCTCTACTACCCCAAGCCGCGGTCCGCCGCGAGCGCCGGGGCGGCGGGCTACGCTCAAAACCGCATCACCTTCCGCCCGCATTTTTACTTTGGGGCAGCCGCGCCCGGCCAGGCGCCCAAGGAGATTGATTTCGTTTTCTTCCTGAACGGCCTGCCCATTGTGGACCTGGAATTGAAGCACGAGGCGAATCAGAACGTGCATGATGCCGTCAAGCAATTCGCCGACCGCGACCATCAGCACAAGATTTTCTCGCACCCGTTCCTTTACCTCGCCGCCGACACCAGCGTTCCGCAAACCGACCGAACCCGACGCCGAAGCGCCGGAGCTCGATCCGGAGGAACAGCTTGCCAAGGTCATCCGCGAGCACGACCTCAACCAGTTGTTCGTCGCGTTCACCGCCACGCCCTCACAGGCCACGCTCGATCTGTTCGGCAAACCTTTCGACAGCTACACCGAGGCCGAGGCCATCGCCGAGGGTTACATCGTGGATGTCGCGGCCAGCATCATTACCTACAAGACGCTCTACAACTTGCATTGCCATTTCGTCCCGCCCGGGGGCGAGGGAGACAGCATGTTCCTCGACAAACCGGTCGCGGACCGCAACGCCGTGCAGACCGTGTCGCGCCTGAACCGCTGCCACGAAGGCAAGAGAGACGTGGTGGTCGTGGACTTCACCAACAACGCAGCGGCCATCCTCAAGGCGTTTCAGAAATATCGCAAAGGCACACCGTTTGAGCCGGAAGAACCGGACAAGGACCTGTGTTCTGTCACCGACCGCGCCTCCGGCATCATCCTGGCCCACAACCACCCCGAGGGCGGCGTCGAACCCTCGGACGCCGACACCGACACCACCCGCCGCATCAAGCAAGCCGGCGAAATCGTCGGTATCCATCTCCTCGACCACATCATCTTCAACCTCACTACCTACTTCAGCTTCCTGGAAGCCGGAAAGCTCTGACTCGCCCCCATGCCCAACCAGCCAGCCTCTCGACGCCCGCGCCCGCGCCGACTCGCCTGACGCCGGCACGAGCACCACCGCTGAAAGCTTTAACCTTTGTCATTAAACATTGTTGTTGCGTTTGACCCGGAAATATGCAGCTTTCATTCCGAACGAACAAGTTGCGGAAAGACATAGAAAGTGGCCAACGGAAGAACCATTTCAAACCTCATTTCACCCTCAAAACCGCTGTAAAACCCCGAAACAATGGCGCGTCCGACAGAACTTTAACCTGTAACCTTCTGATCCGAAGCCCGTTTTTTATCGAAGTATCCTGCACGCCATTTCCTTTGGATTGTTATACCGACATGTATTGTGCCTCGTGTTTACAGGGGTAAAGTTCGCAGCACTATTTTTACGGTTTGTCGCAGTCTTGGTGAACCGACTTTTTCTAACGGCTTCGGATTTTCTTCAACGCAGGATTGGTTTGTCAGGTTTGTCAGGAGTGAAGGGCAACTTTTCGCTGGTGAGGTTTCCGGCACTTCGAAGCGACCTCACAGGGCAGTCGCTTCACTCCATGCTTTCCAGTGATCCCATTTCCTGGGTAAAATGGATAAATGAGCGACATCACGCGCGTCCTCGAACGCGTCGAGCAAGGCGATCCCGCAGCCGCCACGGACCTGATGCCACTGGTGTACGAAGAGCTGCGAAGGCTGGCGGCGCACAAAATGGCCCAGGAGAGGCCTGGCCAGACGTTGCAGCCGACAGCGCTCGTGCACGAAGCGTGGTTACGCCTGAACGAATCGAACCGGCAGGAGTGGCGCGGGCGCGAGCACTTTTTCCGCGCCGCGGCGGAGTCGATGCGCCGAATCCTCGTCGAAAAAGCCCGACGCAAGTCGCGATTGCGCCATGGCGGGGAGTTCGAGCGGGTGGATTGCGAGTTGATTGATCTGCCCATCGCTATGGACGACGAGAAATGCCTGGCGGTCCACGAAGCCCTCGACCGACTGGCGGAACTCGACCCTAGGAAGGCGGAGGTGGTGAAAATGCGTATCTTCGTCGGCCTGGAGGTTAAGGAAATCGCCGCGGCGCTTAATGCCTCGGAGAAGACCGTGGGAAGGGACTGGGCGTTCGCCAAGGCGTGGCTTTCCCGAGAATTGAAAAGGGGGTGTAGACTCCCTCAAATCGGATGTCCGATTTGACCTGAAGACGTCGCCAGATGGTATGGAACGATGAACCGAAGCGGTCCATGAGCAAGTTCAACGATAAAGTGGAAGCCATTTTCGAGGCGGCTCTGGCTTTGGAAACGGAGGCGCAGCGGGCGGCCTATCTGAGCCGGGCCTGTCCCGATCCCGAATTGCGTCGGGAAGTCGAGTCTCTCCTGGCAGCCCACCAGAACCCGGACCCCATTCTTGACGCGAAAACCAAACGTGTGGAACCGCCTGCCTGCCAAGGCGCGTTCGTAAGCGCCGGCACGGTGTTCGGCGCTTACCGCATTATACGCGCGCTGGGCCAAGGCGGCATGGGCGCGGTTTACGAAGCCGAAGAAATCGAGAGCGGACGCCGCCTCGCCCTGAAGGTGCTCAGCCAGGCCCTGGATTCGCCCGCGGCCCGGAAGCGGTTCCTTCGAGAGGGCCTCCTGGCCGCATCCGTCAACCACCCGAACATTGTGTATGTGTTCGGAACCGACGAGATTGATGGGCAGCCGGTGATCGCCATGGAACTGGTGAGGGGTGGCACGCTCCAGGAGCGTGTTCAACCGGACAAGCCGATGGCCGCGGCCGAAGCGGTGGACGCAATTCTTCAGATCATCGCGGGGCTGGAGGCCGCCGCGGCCCTGGGCGTGTTGCATCGCGACATCAAACCCTCAAATTGTTTCGTCGGAACGGACGGAACGGTCAAAGTGGGCGACTTCGGTTTGTCCATCTCGAGCGCCGTGGGCGGCGAGACGAAGCTGACGATGACCGGTTCGTTCATGGGCACGCCGGCCTTTTCGCCGCCGGAACAATTGCGGGGCGCTGGTTTTACTATTGAGGGCGACATTTACGCCGTGGGGGTGACACTCTACTACCTTCTGACGGGCCGGACACCTTTTCAAGGCGACGACCTGGTGCGGCTGCTGGCCACGGTGCTGGAGCGCGAGCCGGATTCGCCTGCCCAATTGCGGCCAGAACTTCCGGAGGGACTTTGCCGCGCGGTCTTGCGCTGCTTGGAAAAGCAGCCGGCCAAGCGCTTCCGGAATTATGCCGAGCTTCGCACCGCCTTGCTACCCTATAGTTCGGCAGCGCCCACCCCGGCGACGCTCAGCCTGCGTTTCTTGGCCGGGTGCATTGACTACACGTTAGTCCTTATCGCCTGGGTTTTCCTGACTCTGCTGTCGAGCGGGCATTGGGACGCTTTCTTAAACCGCGACTTGCACCCGGGCACAAACATATTCATCAGCGCCTTCACTACCGGGCTTTACCTGCTCTATTTCGCGGTGTTCGAGGGCCTTTGGGGTGTGTCCATCGGCAAACGGATCTGCGGGCTCCAGGTCACCGGCCCCAGCCGCGGCTTGCCTGGAGTGCCCCGGGCCCTGCTTCGTGCGGTGATCGCCAATGGGCTGCCCGCTCTCCCGGGTTTGCTCATCTTGTGGCGTTTTCAAAGAGCTGAGGATGCTTTCGCCCTGCCCATCGTGGCGCTGCTCTTTTGCACTGCGCGGCGAAAAAACGGTTTTGCCGCTGTGCAGGATCTGTTGACGCGCACCAGGGTCACTCGCAAAATCGCGTATGGAGCGCGGCCCGGCCTGGAGGCAGCCGAGGACCGGCCCGCCCCCGCGGGAAGAAGCCCCCAGCTTGGCCCGTATCATATCTTGGAAACGCTGGGCCGGAGCGGCGCGGATGAGACGCTGCTGGGTTTCGATCCGCGCCTGCTGCGCAAAGTGTGGATCCGCAAGCTGCCAGCGGGCGCGCCACCGGTGGCACCGGCTTTGCGTAGCCTGGCCCGCGTTGGGCGCCTGCGCTGGCTCAACGGGAAACGCTCTGCCGAGGAGTGCTGGGATGCCTATGAGGCCGTGCCGGGCAAGCCGCTGTCAGGCCTTATGCACCGCCGGCAGCCTTGGAGTCAGGTCCGTTTCTGGCTGCTGGACCTGGCAGAGGAAATGGCCGCAGGTCTCAAGGACCAATCGCTTCCCGCGATTCTGGAACTAGATCGAGTTTGGATCACGGCCGATGGCCGCGCCAAGCTGCTGGATTTTCCCGTTCCGGGAGACGCCGCGCACCCGGACCAGTCAGAGCGTGCAGCGGCGGCCAACGCCTCAGGCGCGGCCTCTGGTCCGCAACTCTTCCTGAGTCAGGTCGCCTCGGCCGCCCTGGCAGGTCGCCCAATAGCGGCGGCAGACACCCGGAGGGCGGCGCTGGCCTTTCCGTTGCCCCTTCATGCCAGGGGCCTGCTGGGTGAACTGCAGGCCGGACTCGAGCCTGCCCTCTTGGCGGAGCGCCTCAAGCCGCTCTTGAACAAGCTCGCGTTTATTTCACTCCGACGCCGACTGGGCCTGATCGCTGGCGGCGCTGCGGTTCCGCTGGCGGCGGCCACTGTTTTTGCTGCGGTTTTCCTGGTCCAGCCGAAGTTGCCTGGGTTGCCCTGGGCCAACAGCTCCGAGCCCGGCGCCCTCGGTCAGTGTCTGGCGCGACTTGCCATGCCCAAGACGGTTCAGAGTCTGCCGACCGCTGTCCAGTCAGCCCAGACATCACAGGTACTTACCGTGACCTACGATGACAACACGACTTCGAAGTGGGAGCAGAGTTTTAGCGAGTGGTTTACTCCCCAGCAATACCGTGGGGAGTCCAATGCCTTGACGATGGCTTACCGTGACCGCAGCAACGGCACACAAGAAGACGCCACATTCCACCTCTATGGGTATCGTTTCCCACTGGACAACAACCGGGTGGCGCGGAGCCTCACGCTGCCAACGAACCCGAACCTCGAGGTGCTGGCTCTAACACTGGAGGCCCCAGCCACCCCGATTGATCTTTCGCCCGCCTTTAACCGGACAAACGGCATCGTAGCCGATGGATCCACCTTTAGGGAGGAAAGCAGCGAACGTGAAGCTCTCGAGGTGTACATCGCGGGCCGGTTTCGCCAGGCCATTACCAACCCGGCCACTTGGACCAGCCTGGCGGGGGCCTTGATCCCTCCCGACCAACGAACGGCAGCCGAGCGACTGGTGGCCGCGCGACCTGTGCCCACAGAAAAGGAGTTCAGGCAGGCGGCCGGCATCGTGGAACCTTCTCTGAAAAACGCATCGTCCGGCGGGCGGGAGAAGGACCTCGTGGGCTTCGTTTTCCTCCTGGTTGAGGTGATCGCGTGGACCTTGCTGGCCGCCAGCGCCCTTCCCAGCCTGATGGCGGCGTTGCTCTTTCGCGGCGGACTGGTCTTGCGGATGCTGAGTCTGGCCATCGTGAAAAAGGACGGAGCCAAGGCCTCGCGCCTCCGGATCTTTTGGCGGAGCCTCATCGCCTGGTGTCCGGCCCTGCTGCTGCCCAAGCTCATGTCACTCCTGGCTCCCTTGTTGGGCGCGGTGCCCGAGGGGAGCGCCGTGGGGATGGTCCTTCTGCTGATTCCAGCCAGCGGTCTGCTGGTTTGGGCCGCTTTGCTGCCGGAACGTGGCCTGCACGACCGCTTGGCTGGAACCTGCCTGGTCCCACGCGAGTAAGTCAGGTGCCCGGTTAAGTCTTTGCTGTCCGACCCCAGGAAGGCGGAGGTGCTGCGCAAACACGGGGGGTAATCCGGCTATGAATACCTCTACCACCACCTTCTCCCGGCGGTTTAGGAAACCAAAGGGGCAGCCTCTGGTTCGCCGGTGGCATGGGGAGCGTCGTAAGTGGTCCGATCTTTGTCATCAACACGGACGGCACGGGGTTCAACCAACTGAGCGACGGTACCCGTACGGATTTCAATCCCACTTGCACGCGGGACGGCCTCAACACCACCATCTGGAATCGGAAGAACGACATGACGGGCGGCTTCTACTTGATGCAGAGCAAGGTGGGCAACCAGTTGACTTGTCAACGCAAACGGGCTTCGGTCCACGTTCGTTGGCCCGACCAGCTCAAGGGTTCAAAGAGAGGACAAAACATTCTTCAAATTAATGTCCGATCTGATCCGAAAACGTCGCCAGATGGTATGGAACGACGAACCAGATACCTATGTTAAAGCCACCCCAGAATGATGCGGAGGTCGCCCAGACGCTCGGCTTACGCGCGAAGCCGAAGCGGCCTTTCCCTTCGAGGCATGGCTTCCTTTCGCTTTTCGCACTTCTGGCGCTGGTCGGAGGCTATTACTACTGGCAGACCATGATGGTCGCACGGACCCCGCGCTTTGAGGTAAGCCAGGCTAAACGTGGCAACCTGACGGTGACCGTGACGGCGACCGGCACCTTGCAGCCGGTGAATACGGTTGAGGTTGGGGCTGAGATTTCCGGCCGCCTTGAACGGGTCCCCGTGGATTTTAACGCGCACGTGAAGAAGGGCGAAACGCTCGCCGAAATCGACACTAAACAACTGCGTGCCCAAGTCGAGCGGTCCGAGGCGGGGTTGGAAGCCGCCGAAGCTGGGATCAAACAAGCCCAGGCGACGCTTCTGGAGGCAAGTCAGAACGCCAAGCGAGCCGAACAACTGGCCGGCTCCAAACTCATTCCAGAACAGGAACTCGATGCGGCGCGCGCGACTCTGGCCCGATCCGAGGCAGCCGTCGCCAGTGCGAAAGCGCAGGTGACGGTATCCCGGGCCCTTCTGAACGCAGACCGAACCAACCTGGAGAAGGCAGTCATTCGGTCGCCAATTGACGGAATTGTGCTCGCGCGCAAGGTGGAACCGGGTCAGACGGTTGCCGCAACCTTTCAGACACCGATCCTATTTAAATTGGCCGAAGATCTGACTCGCATGAAGCTCATCGTCAATGTCGATGAAGCTGATGTGGGCATGGTCAGGGAAGCCCAGTCGGCCACTTTTCGAGTCGATGCGTATCCGGACCGAGAGTTTTCCGCGCGGATCACCTCCGTGCGCAACGAGCCATTAACCGTTCAAGGAGTGGTGAGCTACGAGGCCATCTTAACCGTGGATAACTCGGAGGAATTGCTTCGCCCAGGAATGACCGCTACTTCAACGATAAGAACAGAAACACGCACCAACGTCCTTCTCGTCCCCAATGCCGCGCTGCGCTTCGTGCCGCCGGGTGCGACTCTCCCAACGCTCCCAGAAGCGGCGATGGCAGGTCGAGAAGCGACGCCGAGCTATGTTTGGATTTTGCGCGACACCAAGCCTGCACCGGTGCGCGTCAAGAAGGGGATCACGGACGGTCGCTTCACCGAGATGCTTTCGGGTGAAGTTGCGGCGGGGATGAAACTGCTCGTGGACCTTGCCGCCAAGGGAAAATGAATTCCTCCCTTCAACCGAATCAGCCGAACGGTGGGATGCTGTTGGAACTGAAGAGCGTCACCAAGGTCTATGGTCGGGGGGAGGTGGAAGTGAAGGCACTTGCTGGCATCGACCTGTCTATTCACCGGGGAGAATTCGTGGCCGTCATGGGACCGAGCGGCTCCGGAAAATCCACATGCATGAATCTCCTCGGTTGTCTCGATACGCCGACTTCGGGGAGTTACCTGTTCCGGGGAATCGAAGTGGGCACGCTTTCGCGCGACCAGCGGGCGCTGCTGCGCCGCCACTATTTGGGATTCGTTTTTCAAGGATTCAATCTTCTAGCCCGGACAACCGCCTTGGAGAACCTGGAACTGCCAATGATCTATCGCGGGATTCCACCGGCTGAACGCCACCACAACGCGCGCATGGCTCTGCGAGCGGTCGGTTTGGAAGATCGCGAGACCCATACGCCAGCCGAACTTTCGGGCGGCCAGCAACAGCGCATTGCCATCGCCCGCGCCATCGTCACCAACCCGGACCTGATACTGGCCGATGAACCGACCGGGAATCTCGACTCCGCTCGCAGCGTGGAGATTATGGAACTGCTCGTCCGCCTCAACCAGGAACGTGGCATGACTATTGTCATGGTCACGCATGAGCCCGGCATGGCCGCCTTTGCCAGAAGGGTTGTTCATTTCAAGGATGGGCTGATTGCTGCGGACGAACTCTCCAAACCATGAACCTGCTCACCACCTTTATTCTGGCCATTCGCGAGGTGCGGCGACACCTGTTACGTTCCTTCCTGACGACCCTCGGAATCGTGATCGGCGTCGGAGCCGTGATCCTAATGGTGACATTGGGGCGTGGTGCCCAGGCGGAGGTCACATCCACGATCTCGAGCCTCGGACGAAACCTGCTCATTCTGATCCCGGAACGCGCCGTGCGCAGCGGCGGTGGTGGGGCAACCGCTCCCTTCAAGATGGAAGATATCCTGGCCATCGCCCGTGATATCCCCAACGCCGTGGTGGCACCTCAAGCCGCCAGTTCGGTGCTGGTTATCTACGGTAATGAGAGCCGTCCCACCGCGGTGACAGGAATCGACAACAATTGGTTTGAAGCCCGGGATTGGAGGTTGAGCGCAGGCCGGACTTTTTCCGACGCGGAGCTACGTTCCAAAAAATCGGTCTGCGTCATTGGCGCGACGATACGCAAAGAGCTCTTCAAGTATCAGCAACCTCTCGGTGCCACGCTTCGCATCGGCAAATTGTCTTGTGAAGTCGTGGGAATCCTGGATGCCAAAGGGGCGAGCTTTGGCAGTGATCCGGACGATGTGGTGCTGCTTCCACTCCAAGCCTACCACCGGCGGATTGTGGGTAACCGTGAGATCGGTATGGCCTGGATTTCAGCCAAGTCGATCGACGTCATTGCCAAGGTGCAGGCAGACGTGACCAGCCTGATGCATGAACGGCGGCGTCTGGCCCCAGGCGAGCCCGATGATTTTGCCGTAAAGGACATGAAAGAGATCTCCAAAGCCGTCGGTCAGGTGACCACTCTTTTGACGGCGTTTCTCAGCTCGATCGCCGCTGTCAGTTTGATTGTCGGCGGGATTGGCATCATGAACATCATGCTGGTGTCCGTGAAAGAGCGGACCCGGGAGATCGGCATCCGTATGTCCATCGGTGCCATGGAAGGAGAAGTGATGCGGCAGTTTCTCGTGGAAGCCGTCACACTTTCGGTCATGGGCGGACTGATCGGCGTCGCGGGCGGACTCATCTGTTCGGCAATTGCCTGCCATTTCATCAAACTGCCCTTCGTGCTCGACTTATCCATCGTCCTACTCGCTTTTTTCTTTTCAGGCACGGTCGGAGTGATCTTTGGCTACTTCCCAGCCCGCCAGGCAGCACGCCTCGACCCGATCGAAGCGCTACGCTACGATTGACCACAGCCCCGCTAATCCTACGAAGGCAACGACAGCCGTGCCTCCATCGGCGAAGGCCACTTCGATGTTGGTCCGCCTCCCCCCCCCGTTTCACCATGCTCGCCCGTCAAAACTAAAAAGGGGTGGCTCAATTTATCTTAGCAGAGGTGGCTCAGTTTACCTTAGCGCCATCGCACCCCGCCCGGCCTGCCCGCCACCGTCGAAAACCCCGGCCAGTTTGTGAGCGAAAATTGCGTCAAACCGGCATGAGGCCAACAGCCCGGGCGGCCCAGAGCTGGTTGGTTCCATCTGTGGCATCCCCTCACCCCGGAAAACTGGCTCGCCATCTGCTGACAGCGCGCTAGAATTGCGCCCGTGGCAGATACTGACAAACCAACGCCCAATTCCGATAGTAGTGCGCGATATGCGCACACAAATCCTGTTGAACAACAAGCAACGGCCCGAGAGGCCAATCCCGGCCCCGGCTTGGCCGACCAGGCGCATGGAGACCTTGCAACGGATGCCACCGCCCACCTTGAAAGAAGTGGCGACTCACTTCAAGGCAACCGCACAGCCACCAGTTGACTAACCCTATGCCCGATCTCGAATCAATCATCTTGCGCCAAATCCTGAAATGCGCCACAACCCCGCTCACTCCCGAGCAGATACTGAACGAAATTCGCGAGATGGGTTACCCTCGCGTCAAAGCCAGGGAGGTGGATAAGGCCCTCGAGGCCGCCAACAACAGCGACTCAGCCCATGAGGTTCCGATACCCCAACGTGAAGGGCTCGGCTGGGCCCTGACAGACATCTACAAACGCAAGCTCGGACTGCGTCCCCCGCCTTCACCACCACTGAAGGGCCTTGCCGCCGCGCTCGGGGCACTAGCCAACCCGTTGCCGGGGTTCCGCCAATCCACCACCCTCCCGGCCTTCGGCGAAATAGAGCCCGCCCGCCTGTTAGCCGCGGACGACCTCTTTGCCATCGTCTCCGACAAGTTCCCCATTTCCCCCGGCCATACCCTCATCATAGCTCGCCGCCCAGTCGCCCGGTTCCAAGAACTCACCAGCGCCGAGAAGGCCCGCCTCCTGGTTTGGATCGACTGGACCCAACAGCACATGGCCTCACACCTCACCCCCACACCCGACGCCTTCAACCTCGGCGTTAACGACGGTCCCGCCGCTGGCCAGACCATGCCCCAGCTCCACTTCCACGTCATCCCCCGCTACACCGGCGACGTCCCCGACCCCCGCGGCGGCATCCGCCACGTGATCCCCTCCAAGGCCCGCTATTGGTAGCAATTTCCAAGGCCACCAGGGGCGCATGTCACCGGTACCACCGGAGCGCCGGCTTCAGCCGGCTTAGGTCGCAGTCCCTTGCCAGCGGGCGGGCTTGCTTGTCGGTCATCCAAAGCCGGCTGAAGCCGGCGCTCCGTTCCTGTAGGATCAGAACACTGAAGCTGGGGCGAATGATTTGATACCTCGCAGGATTAGAGGCTGATACCTTTCTGAGCGGATGGACCGTCGCTTGGCGCAAAGGCCGTTTGATGGCCGAGCGCGCTACGGAAAAAGCGCCGCAGGGGCGCTGCTTATAAGCTTCTTGCACCCGGCGGCGAGGCAAGCGTGACGAGGCGCGTGATGGTCTCGATAGCGTCTCGGAGAGTGGCTTGCTCCCCCTCCGTTCTCTCCGTTCCCTGCTGTTGGTTCATGGGTTTGGGATTGAACAGGAGGAAACGGAGATAACGGAGAAATAGATGTGCCATTGCCTGAATCGGGCAGGCGCTTATGTTGACGTTCCAGCTCTATTCCCTCGGTTATCTCCTGTGGCGCCTGTGGCGGTCAAGATGGTCGAACAACTCAATGCCACGGAAACCATCTTTCCAGGCACCAAACTGCATAAGGTGTTCAAATTGGTATCAGGTTGAAATCCGGCGGATGCCGTGTTCTGTGTTTACCAAAAATGGCATTCTTACTGCTCAGGAAGAATGTTGATTTCTAGTAAGAATACTTGAATACTTACTGAAAATGACCATTGTCGTGGGCCGATCTGCAGTCGGTGCCAATCGCTTTCACCCAATGGGTCGCCGGCTGGCTCCGCCACCCCTACACCGAACCGGTCATCGCTACCGCTTATGTCGCGCGCCTGCCCGAAGCTGCCATCCTGGAGCAACTGGGCCTTCGCCCCGTTAGCGACGCCGGCAAAGTCTGGCTCTTTGTCCGCGACGACGCTGGCGTCTTCCTCGAAACCCAAACCATCCAGGACTTGCCCCTCGTCACCGACGCCCAAGCCTATGTCGATCTGCAACAAACCGGCCTGCGCGGCCCCGACCAGGCCAGCGCCCTGCGCAATTGGGAGGGCTTCTGCTTGGAGAGCTAGACGGGCGTAATCTCGTTTCATGAAAGGGTTTGCCGGCCAGATCTGCGTCGTTCGACATACGAACGGGCCGTTGAATACACATTAAATACGCTGCCGAAGAAAAGAGCCTTATGCTGAGCGGCTTGCGGAATTCCCTCGAAACACAGTAACCCTCTATTCTCTACCCCCTCGAACGCATGCAATAATGCTTAAAACCAATCACCCCGCAGACATGGTCCCGCAATTTGAGTTTCGGATTGGGAATGAACCCCTCTGCAGCGAAGACGCCTTTTCTCCTGCAATATACGAGCCAATGTTTCTTGTAAGTAGCTATGGACAAGCATAGTGGAAAACATTATGCTTTGCCAATGACGCTTTCTAACACGTCCAATATGAGGCCCATTACTGGTTCGGCGGGATCGCGTATGACCCGGATTTTGCCAGTGGCTTTAGTGTGTGCTGCTGCAAGTGCCCTCACCGGCTGTTCCGCAATCGGCTCGCGCGTGGTCGGTGACCGATACTTCTCCGGCGTGCGTTGTGACTACGCGATGTGCTTCGATCGGGCCAGCATAGATCCGGACTCACGCATTCATCCCGCCCTCGCCGTCGTGGACACGCCATTTTCCTTGGTTGGCGACATTCTATTTTTGCCGTGCGATGCATGCCGGGGCGGCCGGTCGCCATGCAACACCAACCTCGTTAGTGCTAGTTCGCATGAGTAAAGGCGTATTCACCCACACGCCGAACGAGCGACCTGGAGTGGACGCGGGATGGCCGCTTCGGTTTGAATGTTCACGCTCTTGTCCCCGCGCCACTCAGGCCGAGCGTTGGCCGTAATCGCACCATGCGTTCACTCAGGACCATTTTATGGATTCAGCTCGCCCTTGGTCTTATCGGCAGCTACATGGCGTGCGCTTACATTCATTGGGGTGCGATGGGTTCTGCCTGGGCTTACGGTTTGCGAGTGGAGCATGACAAGATGAAGCAGTCGCCCGACTATCGCGAGCCCGCGCCGATTCGGGACCAGTCGTTCTCCAAGATTCTGGAGGATATGCAGGCATACGGTCGTGCTCGCGCTGATGTTGCGGGTTATTGGTTGCTGGCTTGCGGGGCATTGGCGGTAATTGCAGTGGTGAGTCTGGTATTGCTTGGCCGAGTAGAATCGGCTAACAAGGCGCTGCACGCAACAGCCGCCGCGCCGGGCAGTTGACCGGTCTATGAAACTCGAACAGTATCGTTGCGGTTCACGTCACGCCCCGGCGGCTGTGCGTGAGCTTGGACGTTAGCTTGCTATGTGCTTCTGCCTCTACCTCGCAACCGCATCTGATCCGCCGCTGATTCCCTGCCTGGGGTACCAGCCAGGAACCGGCAGAATTTGCACGAGTCGGCGGCGGATTGAACAGTCCCTGGTCATAGGAGAGGGCCTTCGGAAGAAGTTTACCTTGCCCTGTATCACAGAAGTGGGTTCAGACGTTGGGTGTGGTTGTGCCTTCCGTAATCAGGGGCCTGGCGATGTTTCGAGCACACAGCCCAACCACGTGAGTTTGGTTGCCTTCCTTGCAGAGCACTGCGGGAAAGAGTCTCTTGTCGAGCTTTACGGTTGCTGGTGTGGGGATGAGGCCCGAGAGACTGAGGAGCGACATGACATTGAGTTGTCGGAGCTTGCCGATGAAGAATTCTATTTTTGGATCAATGCTTATTATCGAGTCAGGATGCCTGGCTAACAATCCGGCTCCAGGCAAGGCCGGAAGCGCCTCTCGGTGGGCAGTCGAACACTACTGGTCCGGCCTGCCTGAGTTCTATCGTTATACCGCGCTTGCCGAGCGTGGTGAGCGAGCCTCGCCTGCAACGTTGCGCTGTTTCAGACTTGACTACTTTGCATCACAAAGTTACTTTGTGGCACAAAGTAAGCAACCTTGACAGGGCCAAATGAACACAAAAACGCACGATGGTGGACGGCGCAGGAGCCTCTGGAAGACCCCCGCAGTGATCACTGCGATCATCCTGGGGATGCCCTTGCTGCGGAGCCTTTTTGCGGGTGGATGGGGCTGGGATATCCGCGCCTTCCTTCTTGTCGGCGCTGTCGGCACTCTGCTCTTCGGCATCGGTCTGACGTTTCAGATGGTAATCAGGAAGCTTGGCTCACCGGCGTACCGAGCCGCCGTCGGCGTTGCGCTTGTGACGGTGTTCCTGCTCGTCTGGGGGAACTTTGTCCAGGGCGCCGACGACGTCAATCCTGCCGCCTTCGGCTATTTCGTGGTGCCCATGGTGGGGATCATCGGTGCCGCCATGGCGCGCTTCCAGCCAAATGGCATGGCCCGCGCCCTGTTCGTGACAGCGCTCGTTCAAGCGTTGGTCCTGGTGATTGCGCTGATTATTCGGAATCCTCAGGCTACGCCGTGGACAGCGGCTGTATTGCGCGGGTTTGGTGGGAATGCATTTAACGTCATGTTGTTTATCGCATCGGCGTTGTTGTTTCGGAAAGCCGCGCGTGGGGAATTCGCACCGGGCGCGGTATAACAAACGGATTGAGCCAATGAGGGGGAGCGTGATCACGTTGGCACTGTTTTCGACCGCCTCTCTCGCGCTCCCCCTCATGGCTCATCCGCATCGTTAAGCCGCTTGTGAACGCTCCACACCGCTTTCTATTCCTACTTGGTTCTGCCCTCGCAGCAACTGCCCCGGCCTATTCGCAAGGCCACATAGTGCCCAACGGCGTTACCTATTCCACGGCGGGTCTCAGCGCCGTAATCCACGTGATGCAAAGTCCCACCAACGGGGACTACACCATGTCGGACGCCTGGGGCGCGCCGTGCCTGAGTCGGGGCGTTGGACTTTGCCGTCGATATGAAAGTGCGCTTAATGTTTCTACTGTCCCTGATTCTGATGCTCGGGGCCTTGCTCATGGTGCTCAAAGGGCGGGGTCAGCTCAACGAGGCTTTTCAGGCTTGGCACAGTGGCGACCATGAGCTTTTTCGGGAGTTTGCCCGTCGAGGCCGCTGGTTTCTTTACCCTGCGTGGGCACTCGCTGCTGGAGGCATGGCATGCCTGTTCGCCTCGTACCGCAGACGCGAGCGCGCGTGGCGATGGATGGTGGTGGTCCTGCTTGGGCTCTTCCTCCTTCTCGGCCTCGCACCTGTATGAAACCCAAGTCCAACCACAGTATCCAGCGGACGGGAGCCTGCCGTTCAGGTCGCTTGCAATTCGTGCGTCAGTGGCGGCTGGCTCCCGCCGCTGATGCTGAGCGTTGGGCTGCGGGGCAGGCCGCCAAAGCTCCCAAGCCCCAGAGGGGCGACATGTTTATAGCACGCCAAAACCGTAATCTCCGCAAGCCCCGTAGGGGCGGCATGGTGCTATCTCGCACAGGCCATGCCGCCCCTGCGGGGCGTGCGGAGAGGATCGGGGGCGCGGTCACTCGAAACCGCCCGCCAGCTCCAGTCGTGGGCCGATCAGCAGTCGGTGCCAATCGCTTTCACCCAATGGGTCGCCGGTTGGCTTCGGCACCCCTACACCGAACCGGTCATCGCTACCGCTTATGTCGCGCGCCTGCCCGAAGCTGCCATCCTGGAGCAACTGGGCCTTCGCCCCGTTAGCGACGCCGGCAAAGTCTGGCTTTTTGTCCCCGACGACGCTGGCGTTTTCCTCGAAACCCAAACCATCCAGGACTTGCCCCTCGTCACCGACGCCCAAGTCTATGTCGATCTGCAACAAACCGGCCTGCGCGGCCCCGACCAGGCCAGCGCCCTGCGCAATTGGGAGGGCTTCTGCCGACTGTGAAATACGAAACCTACAGTGAATACGACCCCATAATCCTTGTCCCCCCGTCATCCGATCACTACCGTCTTTCGGCATGCGGCCCTGATGCCGCAGACACCTTAAAGAGGGGGATTGACTTGGAGAGCTAGACGGGCGTAACCTCGTTTCATGAAAGTTTGCTGGCCGCATCTGCGTCGTTCGCTATACGAACGGGCCGTCGTATATTTCTTGTTAAGCGGCATGGTAATGAAAGTTTATGCAAATGGGGCAGGCTGGGTGTCTATAAAGTGGAACGAAATATGAACAACAAGAACACGCACTGGGTAGTTCCGGCGCTGGTCGCATTCATCGCGCTGTTTTTGGCGGCATACGTTCTCCCGCCTCTGCCTCGACCGAAGGCACGGCCACAGCGTCTCCAGACGGTAAATCACCTGGCGAGCGCTTTCATTGTCTTACCGAGCACAAATGCGCTGCCGGCTGCCGCAACGAACAAATGAGCGTCCGCACGCTTAACAAAAGGGCTGCTGCGGAAAGGGACTTCAAGGTTCCAGTTTGTTCCAGTTTGCGGCAAACCGGAACAAACTGGAACCTTGATGGGTGCCGGGCCGGGCGCGCTCCCATCTGCGTTCATC
>Ga0194053_10000641_pt1 | contig 25539 bp, 19 predicted proteins | sample SepL228m_MetaG_FD_161684 | JGI IMG/M metagenome (GOLD analysis project Ga0194053, IMG submission 161684) | Anoxic zone freshwater microbial communities from boreal shield lake in IISD Experimental Lakes Area, Ontario, Canada - Sep2016-L227-8m | ecosystem: Environmental > Aquatic > Freshwater >... | reverse complement strand
GGGTGATAAAGGCGCGATGGATGCCTGCCACGGCCTCGGCATAAACCTGCCCGGGCGGGGAATAGTCCTTCGAGGTGGCCGGCTCGCTATCCATGAAGAAAAAGAGCGAGCCGTCGGGCTTGCGGCCAAGAAGATAGATGAACCGGCAGAGCGGGTTGGCTGAGCGGGCGGTGACGAGCTGTTCCTTGAGCCGCTGGTAAGCGGGGCTGGCCAAGTCCGCCTCCGTGCCCGAAAGTGCCTGGAGGTGCGCGACGTCGACCGCTTGCGCGACCATCTGCGTTTCCTGGACCAAGCTGGCGCGCATCTCGCGGTCAGCCCGCGAAACGACCCACCAAGTCATGCATGTCCCTGCAGCAAGAACGGCCAGGAGGAGCGCCGCCACCTTCAGGCGGTGTTTGGCGGTGTCGTTGGGTCGGAAGTGTGAGATATGCGGGTTAATCACAATGCTGTTCTTAACGCAGAGTGGCTCCGAGCGGGATGGTGATAGAAAAAACCGAACCGTCTGGCAGCAGCGGCGCGTATCGTATCTGCCCGCCGTGGGCCTGCGCGCATTTCTGCGCGATGAAGAGGCCGAGCCCGGAGCCGGGCTTGTCCCCGACATTCGACGCCCGCGAAAACGCGTCGAAGAGGAATTTCCTCTCCGCCTCCGGAACCCCGATCCCGCGGTCGAGAACCGAGAGCGTGAGCGAGCCCTCCCCGGCCTCCACGCCGAGCTCGACATTGGTGTCGTCCGGCGAGTATTTCAGCGCGTTTTCCAAGAGGTTTTTCAGGACATGGCCGAGGAGGCGCTCGTCTGCCACGACGCCCAGCCCGCCATCGCGGAAGGCGATTCCGATCCGCGAGGGAAGCCCGGGCTGGACCTCCAGGCAGCACCGCTTCAGGAAGTCGAGCAGGGCGAAAGGGGCGGGTGTGTAGGGCAGCTTCCCTTCCTCGAGCTTCCCGGCAAGGAGGAGGTCGTCTAGGGTCCGCACCATGGATGTCACGCCGCCCACCAGGCCGGACAGGACCGCCTGCGACCGCTCGGCCGGCATCGCGTCCCCGAAATTTTTCAGAAGCTCGCAGGCGAGCATGATATTGGCGAGCGGGGTGCGGAGCTCGTGGCTGGCCATCGAGACGAACCGCGTCTTGAGCCGGGCGAGTTCCTCCGCGCGGGCCACGTTCTGGAGGACGACGGCTTCCGCCCTCACCCGGTCGGTGATGTCCCAGTTCGTGCCGATCATGTGGGTGGGCTCGCCTGCGGCATTCCGCTGCACGAGCGCCATGGCGCGGATGTGGTGGATGCTGCCGTCCGGCCAGACCACCCGGAACTCGGTGTCGAAATCCTTTTCGCCGCGCAGCGCCATATGGATCTCGGCATCGCCCCTCTCGCGGTCGTCCGGGTGAAGCCCCGCCGTCCATGCCTCGTAAGCACCGGCGAAGTGGTCCCGCGTGATCCCGTATTGGCGATACATGTTGTCGTCCCAGACGAGGCGGTCGCTGGCAACGTCCCAATCCCAGATGCCGACTCCGCCCGCCTTCGTGGCCAGCGACAAACGTTCGGTGAGCTGCTGCAGTTCCTCTTCCTTCTGCTTGCGCCCGGAGATGTCGGTGATGAAGCCGTGCCAGAGCACGGACCCGTCCTCCTCCCGCTGCGGCACCGCGTCGCCGTAGAGTTGCCGGACCGTGCCGTCGGCGAACTTGACCCGATACTCGTATTGCCACGGGGTAAGATCCTGCGCCGATTTTTTGATGGACTCGACGACGCCGCCGAAGTCGTCCGGATGGATGATCGCAAAAACTTTGGATGCGTCCTCGAGGACCTCCTCCGGTGTGACCCGGTAGATTTCTTTGATGGCCTCGCTGGCGAACGGGAAGCAGGAGGAGCCATCCGGTCGCAGGCGATACTGGTAGATGACCCCGGGGACGCGGCCCGCGATTTTCAAGAGGCGGCCCAGCAACTCCTCGCGGTCCCGTTTCGCCTCCTTGATCTCCGTGATGTCCAGGCACGAGCCGATGAACCCGAGAAAATCTCCGTCCGGCGTGAACCGGGGGACGCCATGATCCTGAAGCCAGCGGAATTTCCCATCGGCCCGCCGCAGGCGGTATTCCATCTTGAATTCCCGATGCGCCTGGAGCGCCAGCCGGTAAGTGCGCAGGCAGGTTTCGAGGTCGTCCGGGTGGACACCTTCCGTCCAGCCGTTGCCCAGCTCCTGCTCCATCGTGCGCCCGGTGAAGTCGAGCCACGGCTTGTTGAAGTTGCTGCACAGGCCGTCTGCGCCGGACTCCCAGAGCAGCACCGGCGCGGAGTCGGCCACCCGGCGGAAACGCCCCTCGCTTTCCTTGAGCATCCGGGCGGTCCGCCTGAGCTCCGTCACGTCAACCATCACGGAGAGCATGTGCGGTTGCCCTCTGATGACGACCGTCTCGGCAGAAAGGATGCCCTCGATGAGAGTCCCGTCTTTCCGCTTCGCCTGGAACTCCAGGTTGGTCAGCCGTGCTCCGGAGTTCAATAAATTCACGCTGCGCTCGATGGAGCTCTCGTCCGGGAACAGCCCGAGCTCGAACGAGGTTTTTCCGAGCACCTCATCCTTGGAATAACCCAGCGCGTGGAGCAGCGCGGGGTTCGCATCCACAAACCTCCGCTCAGGCAGGACGGTGAGCGCCATCGGGGCCGGACTGTTGCGGAACAGGAGTTCGAAGCGCTGTTGGGCCTCCTGCTCTTCCGTGATATTTTTGCAAAGGCCGAACAAGCAATCCTTCCCGTCCCATTTTCCCGGCCAGACACGCGTCGCCACGAGAAGGCGGCCGCCGGATTTCGTTTCCAGCGGCAGGGGGCAGGTTTCGCGTTCTCCGCGCAACATCGCTCCCAAGATCTCCTCCGCCGCCGGCCGCAGCTCCGCCGGGTGCAGCTCGATCAGGCGCATCGTCCGGAGTTCCTCGGGAGTGAAGCCGAGCTTCCGGGAGGCCGCAGGGTTGCTGAAGAGGATTTCCCCGTCGGGCCCCCCAACGAAAACCATATCATCCATCGTCTCGAAAAACAGGCGGAAGTTGCTCTCGTTCCCGGCGGCTTCGAGCCCGCTCTGCGGGTGCCGATGCCCACGGGATTCCACAGTGCCCTCTACAGGCGAAGCGTTTAATGCCGGCTTCACAAGGCGCGTGCGGCGCCGGGATGGGCCGGGACGATCGGTGGAGTGGCGCATATCCGGATGCGACAGTATCTGCCGGGTCGGGGATTTGCCATACCGTGAAGTGGGTATATCGCGGGTGCCGTCGTCAGCCGGAGAATCTTCCGGTTTGGGCGGCTCAAACACCATTTTGAGCGCTCGATCAGACGACGACCAGGTCCACGTCGGGGAGCTCGCTCAGGATCTGATCGTGGAGGGTTGGCTTCCAGAATTTCCAGATCGCTTTGGATCGCGGGCGTCCGAGGACGATGTGCGTGATGCCGTATTCCCTCGCGAATGAGATGAGCGCCTGCGCCACGTTTTCATGCTTCAAAGAAATCACGAGGCCGCCCATCTTTTGCGCAGTTTCCAGGGTGTCGGAGACGCGGCGTTGCGCGGCGGCGTCGATCCGGATGGCGGATTCCTGCGGCGTGCGAACATAGACGGCATACCATTGCGCGTTGAGCTGCGCGGCGAGCCGCGCAGTTTTTCGCAGGAGGCGCCCGGGATCGGGGCCGAGGCTGCTGATGGCGACCATGACCTGGCCGAGGGCGCTGACCTGCTTTTCCTGCTCGGTGTCGCTCCGTTGCTGGCGGTCGAGGAAGTTGGCGCTCTCGCTGAGCGTCATCTCCCGCAGGCGGGTGAGGTTTTTGCTGGTGAAGAAGTTGGCGAGTGCGGCCTCGATGCGCTCCTTCGGATAGATCTTTCCAGCGTTGAGCCGCTCCTGGAGATCCTCGGCGGGCAAATCGATGTTCACGATCTGGTCGGCCTGTGCCACGATCTCGTCCGGCACGCGCTCCTTCACCCGCACGCCGGTCGCCTCCTCGACAAAGTTGTAGAGCGACTCAAAATGCTGGATGTTGACCGTGCTGATGACGCTGATGCCGGCGCGCAGGATGTCGGTCACATCTTCGTAGCGCTTGCCGTTTTTGCTGCCTGGCGCGTTCGTATGCGCGAGCTCATCCACGAGGGCGACGGTTGGTTTGCGGGCAATCACTGCATCGACATCCATCTCGCGGAGTTCGATGCCGTGGTAGCTCGTGACGCGAGGCGGTACGATTTCGAGTTCGCCGATTTGTGCTGTCGTCTCCGCGCGTTCGTGCGGTTCGACGTAGCCGATGACGACGTCGACGCCGTTCTTTTTCAGCCGGTTCCCTTCCTGCAGCATCGAGTAGGTCTTGCCCACGCCGGGGCAGGGCCCGAGGTAGATCTTCAGCTTCCCGAGCTGCTGGCGGCGGATGATTGTCAGAAAGTCATCCGGGCTGGGGCGTGTGGCGGGAGGCGTGTCGTCCATGGTGCAATGTGAGGTCCGGTTTAATGAACGGTGAGGTTATCCAAAGCAATGTTGAGTTTGAGCACGTTGACTCCGGGCTCGCCGAGGAAGCCCAGTGATCGGCCGTCGGTCGCTTTCCGGACTTCCTGCCGGACTGCTTCCACGCCAAGCCCGCGCTCTTGGGCGACGCGCGGAACCTGGAGCCCGGCATTCTTGGTGCTGATATGCGGGTCCAGGCCGCTGGCGCTGGCGGTGACTGCATCGCCGGGAACGAGAGTTCCGGCGGCCAGCGAATTTTCTGTGCGGTAGGCTTCCACGCGAGCTTTCACGGCATCGACCAACTTCTGCGATGTTGGGCCGAGGTTTGATCCGCCGGAGCTGACGGCATCGTAGCCGTTGGCGCCCGCCGCCGAAGGGCGGGGATGGAAGTATTTCGCGCCGGAAAAGTTCTGGCCCAGCAGCTCAGAGCCGACGATCGTGCGGTCCTTGCTTTCGATCAGGCTGCCGTTGGCCGCATGAGGGAAAAGCAGGAGACTGGCACCCCAAATCACAACGGGATAGATGCCGCACAGGACGACAGCGAACAGAAGCGTCGAAATGATGGCGGTGACGATTTCTCTGGCGATGGTTTTCATGGCGATCAGTTGGTTTTCAAATCAGGCGAGGTGTAGGGCGACGACAGCCATGTCGATGATCTTGATGCCGATGAACGGCACGATGACGCCGCCGACACCGTAGATAAGAAGATTGCGCTGCAGGATTTTCGCTGCACCGAGCGGGCGGAATTTCACGCCGCGCAGCGCGAGAGGGATGAGCAGGATGATGATGACCGCGTTGAAGATCACAGCGCTCAGGATTGCGCTCTGCGGCGAGGCGAGGTGCATGACGTTCAGCGGTGCGATTTGCGGAAAGCTGACCAAAAGCATGGCGGGAATGATCGCGAAATACTTCGCCACGTCGTTCGCGATGCTGAAGGTGGTGAGCGCTCCGCGGGTGATGAGGAGCTGTTTTCCGATCTCGACGACCTCGATGAGCTTTGTCGGATTTGAGTCGAGATCAACCATGTTGCCGGCTTCCTTCGCGGCCTGCGTGCCCGTGTTCATGGCCACGCCGACATCCGCCTGGGCGAGCGCGGGGGCGTCATTCGTGCCGTCCCCGGTCATGGCGACGAGGTGTCCGCCTTCCTGTTCCTTGCGGATCAACGCGAGCTTCTGCTCCGGCGTGGCCTCGGCGAGAAAGTCATCGACGCCCGCCTCCTTGGCGATGGCGGCAGCGGTGCGGGGGTTGTCGCCGGTGATCATGATCGTCCGGATGCCCATGGCGCGGAACCGCTCGAACCGGTCCGCAAGCCCGCCTTTGACGATGTCCTTGAGGTAAATGGTTCCGAGCACTTTATCGCTTGCTGCGACAACCAATGGCGTGCCTCCCAGTCCGGAGATTCTGTCCACATCGGCCTGAACGGCCGAGGGAAGCTCACCGCCTGCGAAGGTCATCACGGCGTGCGCAGCACCCTTGCGGTATCGCGTGCCATCGATGTTCACCCCGCTCATGCGGGTCTGTGCGGTGAACGGGACAAACTCGGCGTGCGGCAAGTCGTGGAGCTCGCGCCCGCGAAGGCCGAATTTTTCCTTGGCGAGCACGACAATGCTGCGGCCCTCGGGCGTCTCATCCGCGAGAGAGGAAAGCTGGGCGGCCTCCGCGAGAGCTTCTTTCGTCACTCCGGGCGCGGGAAAGAAATCCGTCGCCTGACGGTTACCGAGGGTGATGGTTCCAGTCTTGTCGAGCAGCAACACATCCACATCGCCGGCAGCTTCGACCGCACGCCCGCTCATCGCGAGCACGTTCTTTTGCACGAGCCGGTCGATGCCGGCGATGCCGATGGCGCTGAGCAGGCCGCCGATCGTCGTGGGGATCAGGCACACGAGCAGCGCCACGAGCACGGGGATCGGAAAATCGACATTCTGGTAGATGCCGAACGCCTTCATCGACATGAGCACGATCAGAAAGATGATCGTGAGGGCCGAGAGCAGGATGGTCAGCGCGATTTCGTTCGGCGTCTTCTGGCGCTTCGCGCCTTCGACGAGGCCGATCATCCGGTCGAGGAATGTCTCGCCCGCGTTCGCGGTGATGCGGATTTTGATCACGTCGGACAGCACCCGCGTGCCACCGGTAACAGCGCTGCGGTCGCCGCCGCTTTCGCGGACCACGGGGGCAGACTCGCCGGTGATGGCCGATTCATCCACGGTCGCGGCGCCCTCGATGATTTCGCCGTCGCCGGGGATGAACTCTCCGGCTTTCACGACGACGGTATCGCCCTTCCTAAGCGCGCTGGAGGGGATTTCCTCCAGTTTGCCATTGGGGTCGAGTCTGTTGGCCTTTGTTTCCGTTCTCGCTTTTCGCAGCGTGTTCGCCTGGGCCTTGCCCCGGCCTTCCGCCATGGCTTCGGCAAAGTTGGCGAAAAGCACGGTGAACCAGAGCCAGAGTGTGATTTGCAGCAGGAAGCCGAACGACGTGCCCTGTCCGCCGGTGAACAGCAGGACCGTGGTGATCGCCGCGCCGACCTCGCTGACAAACATCACCGGATTGCCGACGATGTGGCGGGGGTTGAGCTTTTTGAAAGATTCGCCGATCGCGGGGACGATGATCGCGGGATCGAAAATGGAATGTGTCTTAGCAGCCATTGGATGAGTGGATGATTGAAAGTTGATTGTTAGAACAGTTTGCCTCCAAGCATGAGGAAGTGCTCGACAACCGGGCCCAGAACCAAGGCAGGAACGAAGGTCAGTGCCCCGACAAGGATGACGGTGCCGACGACCAGGCTGGTGAAAAGCGGGCCGGAGACCGGGAACGTGCCGGCGCTTTCCGCCACGAGCTTTTTGCGGGCGAGCGAGCCGGCGAGCGCGAGGATCGGCACGATCATCGCGAAACGCCCGAAGAGCATCGCAAGCCCGAGTGTGGTGTCATACCAGGGCGCGTTGGCCGTGAGGCCCGCGAAGGCGCTCCCGTTGTTGCCGGTGCAGGAGCTGTAGGCATAGAGGATTTCGCTGAAGCCATGAGGCCCGTTATTGTTCGTGCCGTCGGTGAGCCCGTGTGTCGCCGGAGCCGGCAGCCCCATCTTGCTCACACTGGCCCAGGCCGAGAATCCCAAGATGGAAAATGCGAGGATGAGGATGACGAAGGACGCCATCTTGATCTCGTAAGGCTCGATCTTTTTTCCGAGATACTCGGGCGTGCGGCCAACCATAAGTCCCGCGATGAATACCGCGATGACGACATAGATCAGCATGCCGTAAAGGCCCGCACCGACACCGCCGAAGACGACTTCGCCGAGCTGGATATTCAGCATGGGGACAAGCCCGCCGATCGGGGTGAAGGAATCGTGCATCGAGTTGACCGCGCCACAGGACGCATCGGTCGTGATCGTGGCGAAGAGCGCGGAGTTGAAGATCCCGAAGCGGACTTCCTTGCCTTCCATGTTGCCGTCGGCAGGATCGACTCCGAGAGCGGTGAGGTTGGGATTTCCCGCCGCTTCAAAGTGGGAACAAACCAGGACGCCGGCGAAAAATAGGACGAACATCGCCGCCCACACCGCCCAGCCGTGGCCCTGGCTCTTTGCCGTGCGGCCGAGGAAATACGTCAGCCCGCTGGGGATCGCAAAGATCGAGAGGATTTGCAGAAAATTTGAAAGCGGAGTCGGGTTCTCGTAGGGATGTGTGGAGTTCGCGTTCGTATAGCCGCCGCCATTTGTGCCGATCATCTTGATCGCCATCTGCGAGGCCATCGGCCCCTGGACAATCGTCTGAGTGTCCACTTTCTGGTCGGCCATCACCGGTATGCCATCGGGGCTGTTCACGGCGTTCCCGTGGCCATCGACTTTCGGCATCTGGGCGGTGAACGGCTCGACCAGCGTAGCGTTGTCATAGGGTTTGAAATTCTGGATCGTGCCCTGCGAGACGAGGAAAAGCGATAACACCACACAAATCGGAAGGAGCAGGTAGTAAGTGACGCGGGTGAGATCGACCCAGAAATTGCCGACCGTTTTTGCGCTGTGGCGGGCGATCCCGCGCACAAGCGCTGCGGCGATGCCGATGCCGACCGCGGCCGAGACGAAGTTATGGATGGTCAGAGCAACCATCTGCGAAAGATAGCTCATCGTGCTTTCGCCGCTGTAGCTCTGCCAGTTGGTATTCGTGGTGAAGCTGGCCGCCGTGTTGAATGCCAGGTGTTCGCTCAACGCCGGCAGATGCTGCGGATTGAGAGGCAACCCCCCCTGCAGTCTGAGGATGGCATAGGTGAAGAGCATGGAAATAAGGCTGAATAGCAACATCGCGATCGTGTAGCCTTTCCAGTCCTGCTCCTTGCCAGAATCGACGCCGGTCATCCTGTAAGTCAACCGCTCCAAGGGCTTGAGAGCTGGGTCGAGGAACGTCTTGCCGTCCGCATCAAGGACCCTGCACAAGTAGAGACCGAGTGGTTTGGTGATCGCCAGCAAAATGCCGACATAGAGAATGAATTGAAGCCAGGCTGAAGTATTCATGAGTGCTACAAGTTAAAATATCTCCGGGCGGATGATCGTGAAGGTCAGGTAGACGATCAGCCCGAGAGCTATGATTCCGACGATGATGTTTTCCATTGGGATCGGATGGTTAGATTTTTTCGCAGGCCGCGATGAATGCGAGCATCAGGACGAAGAAGCCGATCGTGGCTAAGGTGTAGAGGATGTCTAACATGGTGGTTTGTGGTGAAGAGAAAGTCGCTATTCCTCTCCGAGGTGGAAGGGTTCATTGCTGGAGCCGAAATGGAACAGCTCATAGATGCGGCGCATGTTTTGCTGGGCAGCCTCGTGGTTCCTGTCCAGGCGGATGGCTTGGCCGTAGTAGCGTTTGGCGCGGTCATAATCCTCCTGCATCTCGAAGAGGACGCCGCCGAGGTTGAAAGCGTCCGGCGAATCGTTGCGGATCTCCAACGCCTTTGCAATATGCTCGCGGGCGTTGGGAAAATCTCTGAGGTTGATAAAACGCTTGGCCGCCTCCAGGTGAACCTCGAAGCCCGGCGGATTGGTCGGTTTGGACGGCTCCGGCGCGGCATGCCTGGCGAGGATGTCCCAGACAATCTGCCGGAGGCCCTCCGGCGTCAGCGGCTTTTGCAGAAAGTCGATCGCGCCCAGCTTCATCGCCTTGACCGCGTGAGGAACGTCCCCATACGCGGTGATGATGACGACCGGGACGTCGATGCCCCGCTGCCGGATTGTTTCCAGCAGATCGAGCCCGTCCATTTCCGGCATCCTCATGTCAAGGATGACCAGCGAGAATTCGGAGACGGCGAGTTCCCCGAGCGCTTCCGCCGCGCCGTTGGCTTCCCGGACTTCGAGACCTGCGGTTTCCAGGGTGACCCGGTAGCTGAGCCTCACGTGCGGCTCGTCATCCACGATAAGAATTGGCTTGTTCATGATATGGGTTTTTGTGCGGCCGGGAGATCGAAATAGAATTCGCATCCCTGGCCGGGTTTGCTGCTGAGGCCGATGTGACCGCCGTGCGCCGTGACGATTTCCTTGGCGATGGCGAGACCGAGTCCCGCACCGCCGGCGTCGTCGCCAGGCACCCGGAAGAACCGCTCGAAGATCCGCGGCTGGAACTCCTCCGGGATGCCCGGCCCGTGATCGGATACGAAGAACCGGATCATTCCGTTCCGGTTTTTCGCGGCAAGCTCGACAGCTTCGCCGCGTTTGCTGTGCTTCACCGCATTGGAAACCAGGTTGGTGAACACATGGGAAATCTGACGGATGTCGACGCGGACGCGGGCGAGCCCGGGTTCGATGGATTTGTACAGCTTGTGGCCGTGCGATTCCGAGAAGGCCTCCAACTCGCCGGAGAGAGTCTGCACGAGCCACCCGGCATCGATGTCTTCGCGGTTCAGCGTGACTTTTCCAGATTCCAACTTGGCCAGGTCGAGCAGGTCGTTGATCATTTCGAGCAGCCGTTCCGAGTCTTCGCGAGCGGCCATGAGGAGTTCGGTTTGCTTCGGGTTCAATGACCCGATTCGTTCCTCGAGCAGGAGATAAAGCCCCATGCGGACGCTGGTGAGAGGCGTCTTCAACTCGTGGCTTACCGTTGAAACAAGATTGGATTTTACCTCGTCGAGCAGGCGCAGCCGCGTCACGTCCTGCAGGATCACCGCCGCTCCGTAAACATTGCCCGAGTCATCGCGCATGCCGATGACGCGCGGTAGCAGGAAGACTTCCTTGTCATCCACCCGGACCACCACGGTTTTTTCAAAGCTGGTCGGCAAATAGTCCGGGCCGCCCTTGAGGACCTTTTCTGCGCGCTCCTGCACATCGCCCGGAAGGTTTCCTTCCGATCCGATTTTGTGAAAGAGGGTGGTGGCTGCCGGATTGGTGAAATTGATCACCCCCTCGGTGGAGAGTGCGACAATTGGGTCGGGAAACGCCGAGAATGTCGTCTCCGTCATCTGTCGCGCCTGGAGAATCTGATCGCTGGTGATCTGCCGGTAGGCGCGGAGTTTGCCCGCCAACTTGTTGAAAGCATCCGCGAGTTCCCCGAGCTCGTCCTTCGACTCCACTGGAACGATCTGATCGAGCTTTCCCTCTCCCAGTTCCTTCGAGACGGCCGTGAGTGCCCGAATGGGCTGGAGGACAGCCTTCTGCAAGCGTGCGGCAAGGAGAACGGCTGCCGCGATCCCGATCAGGCTCGCGAATACCATGTAGCGGGTGGATCTCACACTCAGGTCTCTCGCTTCGCGATCCGACTTCAACATGTTGTCCTGGTTCAGGGTGATGACAGCTTGCGCAGTGTCCTTGATCTCGGTGAAAAGCGACAGCAGATCATGAAAATACATGTCGCGCCTTGCCTGGACGTCCGGGGTATTCCAAAAGCTCTCCGCCAGCTTCGAGTATCTGGTATGGAGCGACTGGATCGAGTGCGCGAGCCGGTCTTCGCCGGGCACGGTGATGTTGCTCAGCTCAATCCGCAGTCCCTCTTCAAACTTGGGCAAATGCTCGGTAAAGAGCTGGCGTCCTCTTTGTTCCTCGCCCACAAGGGAGAAGAAAAGCGCGGAATCCATACGCTCGGCAGACTCCTTCATCGTCTGCCCTGCAACGACGCTCCGGTAGTTTTCGCGGAGGACGATGTCGACCTGCGAGCCGAGCTTGGCAAAAAGCAGAATCGCATAGGCACCCATCGCCACAATCAGCACGAAGATGGGAGCCAGCCCGATGATGATGCGCTTTTTCATTTGTTACATCCTCCGTGTGGCGCTGCGCTGACAATCGAGGCAACAGCACCGCCCATTTGCAATCACCGCATAAAGAACCATGGATTCTCTTTAGCTGGCAGCGTGCCACTTTGATGAATATTTCATTAGTAACGGAATGCCAGATTGTTGTGAAATATCTGGGACAGTCATGAATTTCTGCGCCGTGCAAAGGCGCACGATTCGCGGAATCCGTCCATGCAGTTCCGCAAGGTGAAATGAAAGATGCCCTTCTTTACCTGGCTTCGTGCCGCCACCGACCTGGTGCTTCTCCGTAGCGACGGGAGAATGCCCGGTTGAAATGATACTCGGATTCGAAGCCCACCAGATGCGCCACCTCTCCGACCGGGTAATCATGCGTTCGAAGCAACATGGCCGCGCGGGACAGGCGCAGTTCGCGCAGCAGTTGCTGGAACGGCGCCCCAAGCAGGCGGACAACTTCGCGGCTCGCGTGACCGGGAGTGAGGCCGAGATCCCGGGCGAGGTCGGGAAGTCCAACCGGTTTTGTCGCATTCGCGTGAAGGAACCGCCAGATCCTTCCCTCCCGCGAATCGACGGTGATGGCAATCGGCGCGACGGCTTCGAGCAGCCATTTCCCCAGAGCCTCCATGCGCTCGACGAACTGACGCCGGGCCGGAAGCGATGGCAACGGTAACAAACCCTTCCGGATAAGCCTGAGCGTTCCGTCCCGCTCAGCCAGGGGGTCCTCCGTCGCCTCGCCGCGGCGGACCCCGGCGAAGAAGGTCAGGGCGTGCAACCCATCATGAACAATTGGAACCACCACCTCCGCTCCCCCCTTCCAGCATCGATGGACAAAAGCGCCGCCCACGATCCGCTCGCCGACTGCTACAGTGCAATGCGCATTGCACTGCCGGTTCCACTGGGCATTACGGAAGCGTCCATGCTCACAAAATGGATGGCGGTGAAACATCCGGTCGCGCCGGAGCAAGACTGAGCCGTCGGTGCAGACCAGCAGGCCCACACGGTCATGGATAGTTAAAATGAGATTCATCTCCAGCTCGAACGACTTGAGCCGGCATTCCACGTCGCGGCGAAGTTCGCGGGTGGAGGCCGGCCTTTTGCGCGGAATGGGAGTAAATCGGATCATTGAGCAAAAATATGTGAGGAGCAGGCATTTCCCGTCAAAAGGATTCTGCGTAATGATTCTGCCCGTATGAAGACCGAACCCACCTCCGTCCCGCCCACGCTCCAATCGCTGATCGGATCCAAACCCTACGGGCGTCCCGACGGCAACTATGAACTGAAACGAACGATAGGCGCCGAGTCCGGCTACGACCTGGTTGTTGCCGGCGGAGGCCCCGCCGGTGCCGCCGCAGCCATCTGTGCAGGCCGGTTGGGAGCCAAAGTCCTCCTGGTGGAATCGACCGGCTGCATGGGAGGAATGGGAACGTCCGGCCTGGTCACGGCTTTTGATCCGATGGCCAATGGCGAGCGGAACCTGGTGGGGGGATTTATGCTCGAGCTGGTGGAGACAATGTATGAGCGGGGATTCATGTCGCCGGGGATCGACCCCGATTGCTGGCGCAAACATTACCACCGCTGGTCCCCGTTCCAGGTCGAAGGTCTGAAGTTGATGCTGGATGAGTTTGCGCTGGGGGCGGGCGTCGAGGTGCGCTATTTCACGCGCGTCATCGATGCGGACGCGTCCGCCGCTGACGGACTTGTGAGCGGCATTGTGCTGAGCAACATCGAAGGGTATTCGTATGTGAAAGCCTGCAGATTCATTGATGCGACCGGCGATGCTGTGCTGGCGAATCTCTGCGGGGTCGCCTGCCGCGAGGCAGGCAGGGACACCGACCGGATTATGCCCTCGACATTGGCGTCCCTTTTCGCCGGAGTCGATTGGTCGGTGCCCCGGGAGTATGAGCAAAACGCCTACCTTCCAAAAGCGCTGGAGGACGGACACTTCAGCCAATACGACCGCCATTTGCCCGGGCTCTCGAAAGTCGGACACCAGGTTGGATATCTGAACGGCGGGCACTTGTTCAACCTCAACGCGCTGCGATGCCGCGATCTGAGCGACGGGGTGATGTGGGGACGCAGACTCGCGCGTGAATACATGGAGTTTTACCGCAAATATGTCCCCGGCTGCGCGAAGATGGAGCATGTGACCACGGCCTCGTTGCTGGGGATCCGGGAGTCGCGCCGTATTGTCGGGGAATACGAGCTGAACTTCGACGACTATCTCGCACGGCGGGAATTCCCGGACCAGATCGGCATCTTCAACAAGTTCGTCGACATCCACCCTTACGATTGCTCGAAGGAGGAGTTCGAACGTTTCTCCCTCGACAGCGGATCGAGGGCGAAACTGAAGGAGGGCGAATATTTCGGGATCCCCTACGGCATTCTCGTTCCCAAGGGATGGAAAAATCTTTGGGTGGCGGGCCGCTGTGCGTCCAGCGACGTGGCGGTGCATGGCTCGATCCGGGTTCAACCCGTCGCCTCGATGATGGGGCAGGCGGCAGGAACGGCCGCGGTCCTGAGCCTTCAAACAGGCCGGGATGCAGCCGATCTCGACACGGAAAAACTGGTTGATATCCTTCGGGCCAACGGAGCCTTTCTGCCACAGAAGGAGACGAGCAAATCGCTCACCAAAATCTAATTGCACCGTGAATCTTGTCGTATTGGATGGATACACCGCAAACCCCGGCGATTTGAGCTGGGACGGTTTTCATGTGCTGGCCAATTGCAGCGTCTACGACCGCACACCCATGGAAGAGGTGGTGGCCCGAGCTCACGACGCCGAATTGGTTCTAACCAACAAGACGGCTCTCCCGGCGGAAATCATCGAACAGCTTCCGAAACTCCGCTACATCGGCGTGCTCGCGACCGGGTATAATATTGTGGATGTCGCTGCCGCGCAGGCACGCCAAATCCGCGTGACGAACATTCCGGGCTACGGAACAACCTCGGTTGCCCAGCACACCCTGGCACTGATCCTCGAACTGACCAATCAGGTGGGACACCACGCACAAAGCGTGCGCGGGGGACGGTGGACGAACTCGAAGGACTTCGCCTACTGGGACCACTCGCTGATTGAACTGCAGGATCTGACGCTGGGGATCATCGGATACGGGACCATCGGACGGAAAGTCGCGGAACTGGCCCGGGCTTTTGGAATGAAAATCCTGGCGGCGGCCCGGCCGGGCTCGAAGTCGGGGGAGGACGTGAGGTTTGTTCCTCTCGAACAACTCCTCCAGGATAGCGACATCGTCACGCTCCACTGTCCGCTCACCGAAGATACGCGGAATCTGATCTGCGCAAAATCACTGGCACGGATGAAACCATCCGCCTTCCTGATCAATACCTCGCGCGGCCCGCTGATCGACGAGGCCGCGCTGGCTGCGGCATTGCGGCAGAAGCAGATTGCCGGTGCGGCGCTCGACGTGCTGTCAACCGAACCCCCAGCGGCCGACAACCCGCTACTCTCCGTAACCTGCTGTCTGATCACCCCACACCAGGCCTGGGCCACTCTCTCGGCAAGAAAAAAGCTGCTCGATATAGCCGCAGGGAATGTCCGGGCATTTTTGGAGGGCCGAACCGATAACGCCGTCTGCTGACCCCCTGTCTCCCGCAGGACGATGGGTCTATTTCCATGCAGGAAACGTTTCGAGCAGACCGCTCAAAATCATCTGGAGAGCGATGGCGGAGACTAAGATGCCAGCCAGGCGGGTGAGCACGTTGATACCGGTCGGTCCGAGCCACTTGCCGACCGGCAGGGCCATTCGCAATGAAAGATAAGTGACCGCGGCGGCCAGCGCGATGAGCAGAAGCAGGATGACATCGCTGATCCAGATCGAACCGCCCGGCCCGATGCCCTTGCTGGAGAAAACGATAACGCTGCTGATCGGGCCGGGGCCGGCCAGAAGCGGTGTGCCGAGCGGAACAATCGCAATATCGCCGCTGCCCTCGGCCGGAGAGGTTTCCGGTTTTGGTGGAACGAGCACCATTTTCAGCGCGATCAGGAGGATGATGATGCCGCCGGCGATGGTGAACGTGGCGATCTGGATACCGAACAAATAGAGGATGGCCTTACCACCGGCCATGGCACCGAGAAGTAGTGCGAGGACGGTTAGCGATGCCCTTTTGGCGACCCCGAAACGCAATGCATCGGTCATAGCGGAGGTGCGCGCGAGGAAGAGCGGGATCCCCTCGAGGGGGTTGATCAGCACCACAATCGCAATGAGCGCCTTGAGAATGTCTGGAATATCGGGCATCGGTGTTCTGACTACTGGAGCCGCTTGCGCTTGCGGTAGAGCGTGGCGGGATCGACATTGAGGATTTTGGCGGCTTCCTCAAGTGTGCTGGTGACGGAAACCAAACGGCGGATGTGCTCGGCCTCGATTTCCTCGAAAGTGAACTGCCCGCCGAGCCGGATTTCTGCGGCCGGCTGAATGGTTTCCGAAAGGTCGGCCGCTTCGATCACCTGGCCTTCGGAGAGAATGACAGCCCGCTCGATGACATTGCGCAGTTCGCGCAGGTTTCCGGGCCAGCCGTAGGTCTGCATCGCGGCCAGCGCCTCGGGAGAAAACGAACGTGCCTTTTTCCCGGCGTGGGACGCGATGAAATGGAGGTGGAGGAGGGCGATGCGACCGATGTCCTGCACGCGTTCGCGCAAGGCGGGAAGACGCAGCGAGATCACGTTGAGGCGGTAATACAAATCCTCGCGGAACTTCCCCTCCTTGACCGCCGCAGCAAGATCCCGGTTGGTCGCTGAAATGATGCGCACATTGGCGCGGCGTGGTTTGGCTTCGCCGACCCGTTCGTATTCACGCTCCTGCAGGAGCCGGAGGAGCTTCGACTGAATTTCCATGGGAAGTTCGCCGATCTCATCCAGAAACAAAGTTCCGCCATCTGCCACTGCCACTTTCCCCTTCGTGTCCGAATGAGCGCCGGTGAATGCGCCTTTGACATGACCGAACAGCTCGCTCTCGAGAAGTTCGCGCGAGAGGCTCGGGCAGCTCACTGTGACAAACGCCCCGCTGGCGCGAGGGCTGCGCTGGTGGAGCGCCCTGGCCAGCAGGCTTTTCCCCGTTCCGCTCTCGCCCAACAGCAGGACGCTCGCATCGCTGCCGGCGGCTTTGAACGCGACATCGAGGGTCTTCTGCATGGCTTCGTTATCCGTCTCCAAATCGATGTCCGGCCCCTCCATCGCCACACGCGATTCCAACTCCGCCACGCGGTTTTCCAGCTTCCGCGTTCGCTCGACATGCGCGAGCGCCTGCCGGATTTGGTCCGGCGTAAACGGCTTGGGCAGGTAGTCAAATGCGCCCCGCCGCATAGCCTCAACGGCCGTGTCGATCGAGGCGAATGCTGTGAACATGATCACCGCGGTCCGGGGTGACACCCGCAGGATTTCCTGAAGAACATCGAGGCCGCTTTCCTGGCCGAGCTTCAAATCCAAAAAAGCCACATCGAATTTGTTCGCCTTCAGTTCCTCGAGGGCAAAAGTTCCGTTCTGGGCTGCCGCGCCGTCATGTCCCATCGACTCCAGCGCGAGCATCATCGTCCGCTGGATATTTTTTTCGTCGTCAACAACAAGAATGCGCATGGGGCCAACCTTTGCTTCCCGGCTAGAATACACACGGGGCGGAGGTGTCCAATGCCGGATTTTCCGGAGTTTGACCTGCGGAGCCAAGCCCTGTATGGTTACCGACTCTCCCGATGCCGAACATCACCAAACTAACCACCCTGCCTGGCGGGCTGCGCGTGGCCACCTGCGAAATGCCCCACGCCCAGACGGCGGCTATGGGGATCTGGGCCTCGGTCGGCGGACGCCACGAACCGGCTCCGCTCAATGGGATCTCGCATTTCATCGAGCACATGCTTTTCAAAGGGACCAGCCGGCGGTCGGCCCGCAGGATCATGCAGGAAATCGAAGGGGTTGGCGGCGACATGAACGCCTACACCGCGGAGGAACGGACCTGCTACTATGCCACCGCCGCCGCCGAGTATTTCCCCCGCGTCTGCGATGTGCTCTGTGACATTTACCTCAGCCCGCGGTTGTCCCAGCAGGATATCGACCGCGAGCGCGGGGTCATCGGGGAGGAAATCCTGATGTATCGCGACGAGCCGTCCTCGCATGTGCAGGAGTTGCTGAACAACACGTTCTGGCCCGGTCACCCGCTCGGGCGCCCGCTCACGGGCACACTAAAAACGATCGAGGAAATGGGCCGGCAAGAGTTTATCAATTACCGGACCAGCCACTACCACACGTCGAGCACGGTGGTCTCAGCCGCCGGCAATGTCAGCCACGACGACGTGGTGGCCCGCGTGAGCAAGGCGCTTGGCGGTTTGGGGCGCGGACGCAAACCTGCCGCTAAGCCCGCTCCCGTCCCCCCGGCCCGCCCGCGCCTCAGCGTGGAAGCGAGGGATATCCAGCAAACCCAGGTGGCTATGGCGCTCCCGGCATTCAGCCACAAGGACGAACGCCGATACGCGTTCCACTTGATGCACATCGTCCTCGGCGGCAATGCCAGCTCGCGCCTGTTCCAGGAACTGCGCGAAAAGCGCGGCCTCTGCTACTCGGTGAGCACCCACCCGCTCACGCTGGATGATTCCGGCGTCTTCAATATTTCGGTCGGCCTTGACAAAAAAAACCTCGAGAAATCCCTGCGACTCATCCTTGCGGAGTTCGAGTCCCTGAGCACCAAGCTAATCGGAGCAGCGGAACTCAAGCGAGCGAAAGAATATGCCGTGGGCTCCAGCCGGATGTCGCTCGAACGCACCTCAAGCCAGAACATGCGCCTCGGCAGTTCGGTCCTCGTCTATGGAAAAATCGTCGATCCCGAGACGGTTCACGAGAAGATCCGCGCTGTGACACCCGAGGAAATCCGTTTCGCTGCGGCTGAAATTCTGGATCCATCGCGGATGACGCTCGCCTTGGTCGGCCCGTCACCCGACGAGCCGATGGTCCGAAGAATTCTCGGCTTATGAAAGGTGTGATTTTTGACTGGGACGGGGTTGTGATCGACTCCTCGGCCCAACATGAGAAGTCGTGGGAGCTGCTCGCGGAAGAAATCCAAAAGCCTCTGCCTGCGGACCACTTCAAGGAGGGCTTCGGAAAAAAGAACCAGGAGATCATCCCGGGCCTGCTCCGCTGGAGCGAAGACCCGGAAGAAATCCGGAAGCTCGGCGAGCGCAAGGAGGAGCTTTACCGGGAACTGGTCCGCGAGCAGGGTGTCACGGTTTTGCCCGGAGCCAGGGAGCTTCTCCAGGCCTTGAAGAGCGCCTCGATCCCGCGTTCTGTCGGCTCGTCAACTCCCCGCTCGAACCTTGATGCCATCTTCGCCGCAACCGGGCTCGACCGGCTTTTCGATGCCGTGGTCTGCGGGGATGATGTCGCCAACGGCAAGCCGGCCCCGGATGTCTTCCTGCTCGCCGCTAAGCGTCTCGGCCTTGTGCCTGCCGACTGCCTCGTGATCGAGGATGCGCACGTCGGCATCGAGGCCGCCCACCGCGCGGGGATGAAAGTTCTCGCCGTCGCGACGACTAATTCTCTCGGCGACCTCGGCTCCGCCGATGCTGCTGTCCCGTCCCTTGTCGGAGTGACCGCGGATTTTTTGAATCAAATATGAGTAATTTGAAATCGTCGCAACGCCCGCGGCGTCGGCCGGTGCGAGCTGGGAGAATTTTTGCGACAATAGGCCTCCGGGTTTACCATTATGCCCGCATAGCATGAGGGCACGTTCTTTCGATCAGTTGTCTTCCCGTATATCAGGGGAACTCGTAACCGGCGCAACGATGAGAAAGCTCTACTCGACCGACGCCTCGGAGTATCAGGAAATGCCGATGGCAGTCGCATTCCCGAAGTCAGAGTCTGACGTGCGGGAAGTTGTTCTGTTCGCTAATGAAAACAAAATCGGAATCATCCCTCGGACTGCAGGAACATCGCTCGCCGGGCAGGTGGTGGGAAGCGGGCTTGTCGTAGACCTGTCCCGGCACTTCGGCCGGATTCTTGCAATCAATCAGGAGACCCGGCGGGTCCGGGTCCAGCCGGGCGTCGTCCGCAACGAGCTGAATTTCGAACTCGCAAAGCACGGGCTGTTTTTTGGTCCGGAGACCTCGACGGCAAACCGTGCCATGATCGGCGGGATGGTCGGCAACAACTCGTGCGGCTCTAACTCGATTGTTTACGGAAGTGCCCGCGAGCATCTCGTTTCGGCGCGTGGATTTTTCAGCGATGGTAGCGAGGGCGTTCTCCGCGGGCTCACCAAATCCGAGTTCGAAGACAAATGCCGGGACGGCACGACGATGGAAGGCCAGGTTTACCGATCCGTCCGGACTCTGCTCGCCGACCAAAATAACCGCAGCCTGATCACGAAAAACTTTCCCCGCGAATCTATCCCCCGCCGCAACACCGGCTATGCGCTCGACCTCCTGATGGATGCGGATGTTTTTGATCCGGAATCCCGGCACGAGTTCAATTTCTGCAAGTTGATCGCGGGTTCGGAGGGCACGCTTTTTTTCGGCATGGAGTTCGAACTTGCTTGCGACCTGCTTCCGCCGCCGCATGTCGCCCTTGTCTGCGGACACTTCCATTCTGTGGACGAGGCGCTGCACGCGAATCTTGTGGCATTGAATTTCGGGCCGTCCGCCTGCGAGTTGATCGACCGCCACATCCTCGAATGCACCCGGGCGAATCATTCGCAGGCGAAAAACCGTTCGTTTGTTGTCGGCGATCCAGGAGCGGTGCTGGTGGTCGAGATCCGGAGGGACCAGGAGTCCGAAATGGAATCATCTGTTGCCGGGCTGCAAGCGGCGTGGCAAGCGGGGGGATTCGGCTACGCGGTGCCGGTTCTTCGGGGGGACGAGGGCAACAAAGTGTGGGAGTTACGACGTGCGGGGCAGGGGCTCATGAGCAATGTCGTCGGTGATGCCAAGCCCCGCGAGGTGGTCGAGGACACGGCGGTGGATGTCCGCGATCTGCCCACGTATATCGCGGAGTTCAAGGCCATCCTTCAGGACAACTATGGCATCGGGTGCGTTTATTATGCCCACGCAGGATCCGGCGAGCTCCACACGCGCCCGCTCTTTGATCTCAAAACTGCGGAGGGCTTAAAGACCTTCCGGGGAGTCGCCACGGATATTGCGCACCTCGTCAAAAAATACCGCGGGTCGCTCAGCGGCGAGCACGGAGACGGTCGGCTGCGCGGCGAATTCATCCCGCTGATGGTCGGGCAGGAATGCTACGACCTCATGAAGGCGGTCAAGGCCGCGTTCGATCCGCAAAACATTTTCAATCCCGGCAAGATCGTGGACACGCCGCCGATGGACACTCACCTGCGCCATGAACCGGGGCACCCCACGCCGGAATATGAGACGGTTTTTGATTTCAGCGATGTCCTGGGGGTCGTCCGTGCCGCGGAGAAATGCAACGGCTCGGGCGACTGCCGGAAGTCGCACATGGCTGGCGGAACGATGTGCCCGAGCTACATGGCCACCCGAGAGGAAAAGCACACGACTCGGGCCCGCGCGAACATCCTGCGCCACATTCTCAACCATCCGGCCGATGCGACAAAGCCGTTCGACAGCGGCGAGGTCAAAGAGGTGATGGATCTCTGCTTGTCCTGCAAAGCCTGCAAAAGCGAGTGTCCGTCGAGTGTGGACGTCGCGAAGCTTAAAGCGGAGTTTCTCCAGCATTACCACGATGCCCACGGAGTTCCTTTTCGCTCCAGGCTTGTTGCGGGATTTTCCGACGGCGCGCGGATCGCCTCGATTGCCCCTGGAATCTACAACGCTATTTTCCAGACGCCATGGATCCGCAAAGCATTCAATAGGGTTGTGGGATTCCATCCGGCTCGCACGCTCCCGAAAGTCAACCGCGTGACCCTGCGGGACTGGTTCAAGAACCGCTCCCCGTTGCGAACTGCCGGCAAGCGAAACGGGCGGGTGCATCTGTTCTGCGACGAGTTTACGAATTACAACGATCTCGACGCGGGGATCGCCACGGTCGAATTGCTGGAACTGCTGGGCTATGAAGTTGTCATTCCCAAGCATGTCGAAAGCGGTCGAGCCTCGCTCTCGAAAGGGCTGATCAGGCGCGCCAGATCCTTTGCCGAAGAAAACGTGAGGCTTCTCTTGCCGGTCGTCTCGGAGCGGGAGCCGCTCATCGGCATCGAGCCTTCCGCGATCCTTGGATTCCGTGATGAATACCCTGCGCTCGTGAGTCCCCCGCTGCGGGATGCCGCGCGCGCCCTGGCCCCGCATTGCCTGCTGCTCGATGAATTTCTTGCGCGCGAAGCGGATGCCGGGCGAATCGCCGCAGACCATTTCACCGACCGACCTCAGACAATCCATCTGCACGGGCATTGCCACCAAAAGGCCATTGCTTCCCTTGATCCCACGATCCGGATGCTGGCCCTCCCGGAAAACTACATCGTGAAGATCATCCCGTCCGGGTGCTGCGGCATGGCCGGCTCGTTCGGCTACGAGGCCGAACATTACGACGTTTCGATGAAGGTGGGGGAGTTGGTTCTGTTTCCCTCAGTCCGAAAGCTCGCGGGCGATGTCCTTGTCGCTGCCCCCGGAACAAGCTGCCGCCACCAAATCCTTGACGGGACCGGACGGAAGGCCCTGCACCCCGCAGAAATCCTCCGGGTGGCTTTGAAAAACTAACGCTCCCCGCCATATGAAAAAAGTCCGGCGTATCGTGCGGCTGTTCATTCTGCCGCTGCTCGTGCTCTGGCTGCTGGCATGGGGCATTCTCTGCCAGCCAGTTTTTCCCGGCGGTCGGAAATCCGCAGTTTCGGTCGACCCCGAAGCGCTGAAGAAGCATGTCCGCGTGATCTCGGAGGATTTTTTTCCGCGAGACTGCCTGAATGTCAGGAATCTGGATCGGTGTTCGGATTACATCCGCGCGGAGTTTGAAAAGACGGGTGCCAGAATTCGCGTGCAAGAATATTCGGAGAATGGCCGGAGTTACCGGAATGTTATCGCGCGTTTTGGCCGCAGCGATGAAAACCTTCTCATCGTCGGGGCCCACTACGATGCATGCGGTCCCATGCCGGGGGCGGATGACAACGCAAGCGGGGTTGCGGGATTGATCGAACTGGTCGGACTCCTCGGCCGTGCTCCCTTGGATCGGAACGTCGAGTTGGTGGCTTACAGCACGGAGGAACCACCGTATTTCCGATCGCCATCCATGGGCAGTGCCGTGCATGCCAAGGAACTTCGCGAAAGTCGAATCAACGTTCGCGGAGTGGTGATTCTGGAAATGATCGGGTGCTTTAGCGACGATTGGATGTCTCAGGATTTCCCGTTTCCGCTGCTGCGCCTTTTCTATCCCAGCCGCGGGAACTATATCGCCGTTGTCGGTCGGCTGGATCAATGGCCATTCATGCGGCAGTTGAAGAAAAACATGCAGGGCGCGACCGACCTCCCGGTTTACTCCATCAACGCGCCTGCCTCCCTGCCGGGCGTTGATTTCTCCGATCATCTGAACTACTGGGAAACGGGTTGTAACGCCGTCATGGTGACGGACACCTCCTTTTACCGGAACCACGATTACCACGACGAGGGCGATGTTTGGGGCCGCCTGGACTACAATCGCATGGCCGAAGTGGTCGTGGCAGTTTACGAGGGCATCAAGAAACTGTGATCAACAATTGATGAAGATTCGAGGTCGTCAAACGTCTTATGCGAAGGGGCTTGTCCGTGAATAAGCACTGGCGGTCCACCTGCATGGGCATTGTCACCAAATGGCCCTCGCTTCCCTTGATCCCACGATCCGGATGCTGACGCTCCCAATAAATTATGCCCTCAAAATAGATCCCTTATGAAAACCTGCCACGCTATCCTCTTCACGCTTCTCCTGCCGACCGGCCTGTTCGCCGCGCCACCGGAAAAGCTTCCCCCGAAGATCATCATCAAAGCCGACGACCTGAAAACGGGCGGCTCGGACCGCATCTTCCCGCATTGGCAAAGGTTTGCCGATTTTCTCAAGGAAAGAAAAATCAAGGCGGGCGTCGGAATTATTTGCGACTCGCTTGAGGGGGACAAACCGAAATTCTTTCACTGGATCAAGGACCTCCAAAGTTCCGGGCTGGTGGAGTTCTGGCTTCACGCCTACGACCACAAGGCGTGGGCGTCGCCCGACGGCGTGCAGCACAACGAATTCGCCGACCGCACTTTCGACGAGCAAATGGAGCGCTTCACCCATTGCCAGCAGCTCGCCAAAGAGAAGCTGGGATTTCAATTTCAGACGTTCGGCCCTCCTGGCACCGGTGCGCCAGGTCCGGGGACGGACGCGAACACCATCAAGGTGATGGCCGCCGAGCCGAACATGAAAGTCTGGCTCTACAACTGCCCCATCGATGAGCCCGGGCAGAAACTGGAAGCCGAAGGCAAAGTCGCCGTCCTGGATCGCGTCTGGCAGGTGAACATCGAACACCCGCTCTTCAAGCCCAGCCTGGAGGAATTTCAAAAAGGCTATTCCAAGTATGCGGACAAGCGCGATTACTTCGTGATTCAAGGCCATCCCCAGCACTGGAGCGAGGAGGGTTTCGCCGAGTTCGTGAAGATCATCGATTTTCTCACCGCGCAGGGAGCGGTCTTTGTAACGCCATCTGAATACGCCGCGCAGCAGGCTTCCTCAAAACCGGCCGCAACAGCCGTGGGTCCCCGGACCAAACCCTGACTTCTCATCCGCCGATATTGTATCGGAAATCAGTTTCGTGACTTCCTTTGTGTCATGGGACGACTATCCGGCCGCGCTTCATGTTTCTCCTGTTCAGGATCAAGTGGGCAAATTCATCGTGGTCGTCGGAAAGATCCGCGTGGTGAATCCCGGAGGCTGGAATTTGAAAGCGCTCCGGGAAGAAGCCGCCAAGGCAACGAAGAAGTAAAGCGCTTGAACTCGAAGGAATCGCTATCGCGCTGGTTTTCCGTGGTCCGCTGTAGGAAACGCCATTTTCGAGATCAAAGCTGATGGAGCTTTGATCGAGGGATTTGCGAGCCGGGATTCGGCGGCGGATTATTTCGTGGGGGTGCGGGCGACGACAGCGTTGATGGCGTTGAGCGCGACCACCGCTTCGAAGAGTTCCATGCCGGCGAGGTTGCTGATCGAGACGGCGTTGTCGCCGACGGATTCGAGCTTGCCGGCGATTTTTTCCCCCGAGGTGAGGCGGAGTTCGATTTTCTGGCCGACCTGGCGCTTGAGGACGGTGGCAATGGAATCCCCAGGTTGCAGGGCGAGCCCGGAATCCGCGAAGAGCGGCGTTGCGGCGAGGAAACAGAGGGCGAGGATGCGGAGCGTTTTCATGCTGGTGTTATTTGATGGTGAAGTGAACTAATGCGGTTTGTGCCGCAGCGGAAATACTCATGAGATAGTTTCCGGGCGCAAGCTTTTGTTTGTCCATGGTTTTTGCCAGGGAGCCGGTTTGGGAGTGCTGCAGGATGATAATGGCCGGTTGGGAACCGGGGGCGGGCGAGCCGTCGGGTCCGGTCTTGGTGACGTTGATGATCACCATGTCGGCCTGGACCCCCACAGAGATTTCCGCATCGGCGGCCACCGGTTTGTCGACCGCGGCAAATGGTTTCCCTGCCTCCGCTGTCGACACGATGCCTCCGAGTGAGACCGGGAAGGGAAGGGGAGTCGTTGACTGTGCGTTGCAGTGGAGGGGGAAAGCAATGGCGAGGAAGGTAGCGAGCAAAAGCGCGGGATGTTTCATAGTGCTTCACACGAAAGTAAATGTTCCCGCAAAAGCAAGTAAGACCATGCACACGGCGCAACGAGTAAAACAGCACGGCGGTTTCGGCGAAACCGCCCTACCGAGGCTGCATCCACTTTTTAGCACACCGATTGCCCGCTATTCGAATCTGAGTGCCTGGGCG
>Ga0194053_10000640_pt1 | contig 25562 bp, 16 predicted proteins | sample SepL228m_MetaG_FD_161684 | JGI IMG/M metagenome (GOLD analysis project Ga0194053, IMG submission 161684) | Anoxic zone freshwater microbial communities from boreal shield lake in IISD Experimental Lakes Area, Ontario, Canada - Sep2016-L227-8m | ecosystem: Environmental > Aquatic > Freshwater >... | reverse complement strand
CTTTTTATAGTCTATTTTTTACATCGATTATTAGCATTTGATAGATAAAATTATAAATTTACATATAGATATTGTTATAATTCTTCTTTATAAAGATGTAACAGTTCCAAATTAAAAAATCTAATATCGACTATACCTTGAGAAGGTATTTTAATAAGTAACTACTCCGTGGCTGTTACAAAATTGTTGATGAATGGTAGGTTATGTTTTTTAGGTGTTAAATTTTATAGGTAGGGAATGCCGGGGACGGCATTCCCTACAAAAAAAAAATTATTTACCAGATATCTTAGATACCACCAACCGCACCACCACAATTCCCCGTGGCAGCATTTCTATATTAACAGTGCCGTCTTTCACCGCTAAATTACCTGTCGCATTGCCAAATATGTCGCACAACTCTGCGCTTTCAATCTTCAGCAATCCTGAGCCTATCGCTGCTGTCTGCGGAGTGTCTGACGCGTTTACCATGCGCAGCAATATGCCGTCTTCCGATTGCGGGTTTGCCCATGATGACGGCATGGCGTGGAGGGTCAGCACTGGCTGAGCAGGTAAATTTAGCAAGGTTCCGACAGGAGGCAACGTTGTCTGCGGGCGTTTGCTTTCTTTCGATGTTTGGATGATACACGGCATTGCCGTTTCCATGCCAAAGCGGTGGGCGGCGGTTTCGTTAAATCCATCAGCATGTGGTTGTACCACGTAGCGCGCGGTAACCCGGCCCGGCTGATAGCCGCGGAAGTTGGTGCCCCAGTAGTTATTGGTAATCCAACCGAGGAACATGGCGCGTTCGAGGTGCAGTTCGCGCTGGTCGTGGGCAAAATGGAAATCGCCAAATTGCGCCAGCGGATTTTCCGGGGTGGCGATGGTAACGCCATAGCCGTCATTGGAAAAATCTACCCAATTCTGCAGGTTGAAATAATCGCGGCAACTGCCCGGCAATTGCTGTTTGTCTATTTCTATCGCCTGTGCGCCAACGTCATACCGCGCGGTGGCGTCCGTCACCGCAAACGGCATGGCGATGTAGGTGGATTCCGGGTGCTGTACGTGCCCCATCATCCAATGCGCCTGCAGCTCTACGGTGCCGGTGTGATGCGGCATAATAAATTTCAGCGTTGCGGCGTTTGCCAACCCGGCGACTTCTACTATTTGTACAACTTCTATTGCAACCGGCGTGTGATAAACCTTATGGCTCAACAGTTTTACATGGCTGCCGCGGTTGGCGCGCCAGTCAGGATGCCAGGCGCGTTTGTGGAGCGCGAAATCCCAATAAATCGGTCCGTTCAGCCTGACGCGGGGATAATAGTCTTCCCGGCTGGCGACTTCTTCGTGAACCACGCTGCCAAACCGCCATTCAGATGTCTGGTCTACCATTTCGCGATTCAGCGTTTTATCAAACCAGGAGATGATGCCGCCGCGTTCGCGATCGAAAACTATCCGGCGCAACGCATCTTCTACCACCGCGCCTTCGCTGTGGCTTTCCTGATGTTCTATCGGGTGTATTTTGCTTTTATCAACCACGGTATATCCCGCCGCCGGCACAGTTACCGCTTCCATACGTCCGGGTACGCCGATATTCTGTTCCTGGGTATGCCGTGACGACGACGGGTCATCCGGGCAGGCGCGGGCAGTATCCCTGTTTATTATCGGTCCCGGAACTTTGCCATACACAGTGCGTTCCCACGGCAGCGGGTTGAATAATACGATGGCGTCGTCTTCACCGTTGGCGATGCGAATACTCAGTTCTGCCGCGCCGTCGCGAGCCAGCAACTGGCTGAGACTCCTTGTCTGATATGCGGTATGCGCCTTGTGATTCCATTGGCTGGCGGCGTCTTCATGTTCCGGGTCGCCGACATGGCCAAACCAGCCCCAGGTATGTTCGTGCCAGGTTTCCAGCGACTTCCACGCTTGTTTGTGGTATTCACCAGCGGTAGACAGGATAATTTTCGGGTCGCGGCCGGGGTAATCCGCGCCGGATTCGTCACCCGCGCGACCAACTCCCATTCCTTCCAGCCAGCCATGCAGCGCATCGGCAGAGCGCAACCGTGCGCGGCTGGTGCGGGCGACAGCAGTCTCCCGCGCGGAACTGCACGAGCCAAAGTTCCAGTAATCTGTCCAATCCCCGGCATGAACCGGCAGTTCGGCGAAATGCGGTTGAACCTGCGCCCAGAACTCGCGCCAGGTAATCATCCGCAATCGCGGACGCTGACCTTTCTCGTTCCACTTGCGAATGAAATCGGAATAATGGATATCCGCGCTGCGGTTATCGCCGCCTTGTGCCATCACCTGCATAATCGCAAATGGGAATTGCCAGCCAGCCTCGGTCAATTTCTGCTCAATCACCGGAATATTTTTCAACAGTTGTTCAGCATCGTCAGGAATGCCCACCCAGGTGCCGGTGCCATAATGCCAGCCATTCAACGCCGGCAGCAATCCACCGCCGGGGGTTTGCCAGTTGAATAGATTGGGTCGGGTAAAAGGCGCGCCGCCAAAATCGCAATTAATAGCCATCGAGGTAGTCTTGATTCCCGCCGCCAGCAATACATCGCCAAGCGGCCAGTTATGACCGTTGATATCCGCGCTCATGGCATGAGTAATCTGAATCCCGTAATCTTTGCGCAGGCGATTAACCGGCTGAAACAACTCGATAAAATCACCGGTATCCGCCAGCGGGGTCATATTCAGATACGATGCGGTAACCTCGATACGTCCCGCCTTCTCCATCGCCAGAAAACGCTCAATCTGCTTATCGGAAGAATGTTCCAGCCAGTACAGGAATGGCGCAATGGTTTCCACCACCCATTTAAAAGCGTGGTCGCCGTCATGGTCGGCATGGCGTTCCGTCGCGTCAATCGCCATGTCAATAAACCGCCGCTGCATTTCCCACAAAACAGGCTGATCATTGGTAAACCCGATATCAGTATGCGAATGATGCAGCAGATACAAAGTTTCAAGATTCATATTTTGGTTTGACATGATGGTTGTCCTTTTACTCTGTTTTCTTTGAATAATATTTTTGTGTAGAACTATTTGGTTTGTTGGGAACAGTTAAAAAAAGTAATCCTTTATTAATCAACGGTATTAAAATGTTAAGCCTAAAATATTCTCTATCTTTTAAGCCTGTGAAATTTTGCATTTCGCTTCTACTTCGAGGATGCTCACAAAATACCAATAGTTTCTTCATTCGTTCATCTTGCAATTCATCTTGCGGGGTAACTTGCGGGGTAACTTGCGGGGTAACTTGCGGGGTAACTTGCGCGGTATCTTGCGCGGTAGCTTGCTCAGTAGCTTGCTCGGTTAATGATAATACGAACCTAAAAACGTCTTCTTCATACAATTGTGGATCGTTGCCACAATAAGCTTTGCAATATTTAAATAAATTTCTGGTGCCAGATCCGAGTTCGTCTGCTCTTCCTATTTCTTTAAAAACTCGTGCTATCGCAGGATTTTTAGGATAAGGAACAAGTTGATCAGTACGTAGAATCCCATAACCATGTGGTTTATTACCGTTTTCAGTCATAAAGGTATTACGGTCTATTATTAATTTTGCAGGAAATGCATTCAAATATTCACGATGAATAAGGAGATTGCTGATAACTTCACGAAGAATTTTTCCACGCAAGCTAACCCGTTGATCATTTTCAAGATAAAACGGATCATTAAGATGTTTCTCGCCGAAATTCATTAACCTATCATAAGAATCAATTAAATTAGTGCGGATATCATCACGGTCGTCATATCTATCAATGTTATCTCTTCTTAAGATAGCATCAATTCTAAAATGCGGCACTGCAGAGAGTATGGTCTCATCTTTGCCAAAAAGTAGTATTGCCGCCAAAGAAAACCCATTTTTACCAGTTTGAAAATCTTTCTTTAACAATTGTGCACTTTTCAGCAAATCAACATCGTTCATCGAACCCCATGGGTGGTCTTCGCGCTGAATTAACACCTGTTTTCTTACTCGCGAAATGATATCTGTACGCAAATCTTCTATTTCAACATACGGAAAAACTGTGTTTTCGGAGTAATTCACCTGTTTTCGCTGGTATAAAGAGGCAACAAGGCTATGACGATCGGTAATATTAAAATCACCATCTTCATTACGGTCAAATATTTTCCCATTACACCGGTGAACCTGCGAACTTTCAGGAATATAAACATAAAGAATTATTTTACCATCAACAATAACTTCTTCAATTGTTAAATAAAAGGTAGGACTTATTTTTTGTTGATTATTAATTGATGTTACAAAATCTTGTTTGATATGCAAAATATGCTTTTCATCAATACCAGTTATTGTTCCATCATTTTTAACACCCATAAGCAATTCACCGCCATTTCGATTTAGAAATGCGCATACAGTTTCATAAGTATCTTTACTTATAGCTGTTTTGCATTCTTTAAATTCTACAGCGATGCTCTCACCATTTTCAATGATAGATTTTATTCGATTATCATTCATGATGGTTGTCCTTTTCAATACCCCGGGAACGCCAATCACCCGATTGACCGATGAGATAGAATTTATATTTAAATCACTCAATGTATATTGAATGCAATGGTGATACAGATGAACTTGTGAACAACGGTTCACCTTCTCTTCCAGCAAGAACAAATGGTAATTGAGAAATAGTAATATCTGTAGTACCTAATTTTATTTCTTTTTCTCCCCATGGTATTAAAACTTGATATTCTGATAATTTTAGATTCCAAAGTAATAATTCATATTTTCCTTTATTTTCTAATACTATCCATAAATTATTGTTGAAATCCATAACAACATTAACAATAACTGTATCAGTCATAACATCATAGAATGTGTTTTTTTTACCATATAGATTATAAACATCTTTTTTTTCACATTTCAAATACCAGTTATTTAAGTTCTTATCATCTATTTTAACTATAGACATCTCTATCCCTTTTATATCTGTGTTAGTATATTTACTTTGGACTTCTGTATCTATAATTTTTATTGTTGTTTCTGCTAAAATTTGTTTTTTACCACTAAGAAAAACATATAATAAATACTTGTATTCTCCTGAATCAGTAATATTATACTGGTCTGAAATATTTCTGGTAAATAACACTTTCATTCCTTTCTTTAATGGATACGCTTTTACTTTTTCATATAAAATCGGTGGTCCCGGAATGTATTTATTACTGTATTGTAATACTTGACCTTTTGCATCTATCAACTCTTCTGCAACAAAATCAGGCAAGTTTGTATCATTTCCAATGTATAATGATTTCATAGAATCTACAGTATACTCAACAGCAACAGGAATACTGCATCCCTTAATGTAAAAATCACGACAAGATAATTTTATATTACCAACTGAGAGACTATAACACACAACACTCAGCATAGTAACAAATATAAGTATCGCCAACCGTATAAAATTTCTCATATTATTTCCTTTAATATTTCCATTCGTAGAAACGCAAAATCTTGCGTCTCTACCCCGGGATGAAATTAATTATTCAGCCTGCGGGTGGCGCTTTCTGCTTCTTCTATTGCCGGTACATAGCGCAGGTAATAGCTGGAATCCCATTCCGGCTGCGATGGGACGCGGAGGATTAGCTCTATATGGTCGGTCTGTCGGTTGGGCAATACCAGGCGCACTGTTGGACCGGCAAGGTTGGTATTCTTGGCGGTGCCGTGATGATCCCAACCGAGTAAGAATATCTCTTCGCCGTTTATGCGCAAGTATGCTTCTACACGGCCGGCAGGTATTGATTCCGGTTTGTCATTCAACAGCCAAAGGTCGGCGAAAAATAGTTCTCCGGCATTCCAGACAAATTTTGATATTTTTGCGCTGGCAAGTACCGGGCGCAACGAATCGCGCACCGCAAAAAATGCCGGTTTCGGTTTGTCCGGCCATTCAACGATGCTCATATTTGCGGCACACGGCCAGGGTTCGTTAAAACACCAATTCAGCGACATGGAAGCGTTGGGTTTTTGCCGGCGCGCTTCCTGAAACAGGCATTTCAATCCTTCCGCCTGCAGCAATTGGCCATACTTAACGGTATCTTCCAGGTTTGTCATTTTGCCAAAATAATATTCGATGACATCAAACAGCAGGTGGCTGTTCGGCTCCCATGCTCCTACCGCGTGATGGGTTTCCCAGGCGGTGCTAAGTTTTGGCGGAAAGATATCTGCCTCTGGAATAATTTCACGAAGCATTTTAGCCGATGACGGCCCGCCGCAGCCAAACTCGGTGTAAGCGGTGCAATTGGCGTTGGCGAATATCTGGAAAATCTCTTTGCCCGCCGAGGTGCGAAATACATAATGGCCGTGCCCCATACCCATTACCGGGGAAGTTGGCAGGAAAGGCCGGTAGGAATCCATATCAAAACAGTTGCGGTTAATCAATCGAATCGCCAAATCCTGTTCTGTCATCCCCGACCAGACATTAAACAGCTCATTGCCGGCGCACCAGATAGCCACTGATACATGCGAACGCAGTCGTTTCAGGATACTCTTCGATTCCTGGTCAAGAACGCGCAGGTATTCCGGCGTTCCATCGTATCGGTTGCATGCCAACGGAAATTCCTGCCAGACCATGATGCCCAATTCGTCGCAAATATCAAAAAAGGATTCCTTTTGTACCGGCGCGCCACCCCAGCAGCGCAGCAGATTCATATTCGCGTCTTTTGCCAATTGCAGCAGTGATTTATGCCTTTCTGTGGTTATGCGGCCAGGAAATATATCCGGGCTTACCCAGTTAGCGCCTTTGGCGAATATCTGCCGGTTATTAATCTCCAGGGTTATCGGCGGGTTGCTGGGACCTTTGGGGAATCCGTCATTCGCCGGATAATCCCATTGCCCGGGATGCATCACCAGTTTCACGCGGCGAAATCCCACCTTTTTCGTAATTATCTGGGTCACATACTCAATATCATCAAGCAGGGAAACCTTTGAAGTATACAACACCGGTTCTCCCTGGTCATGCGGCCACCACAGTTCCGGGTTTTCCACTGTCATAGACAGCGTCATAGTTGTACCGGTGACGGGTGATGTCTGTACCTGCACTTCGTTGCCATCTTTATCAAACAGTTCCCACTGAATTTCTTCACGGGTTTTACCGCTCAATTCTACTTCCAGACTCACTTCCGCCGTCATCAAATCTTCGCTTAACTGATAGCGCACTTCCGCGTTGATAATGTGGTTGGCGGGCATGACTGACAGATGCGTTTCGTCCCAGATGCCAGAAGGCAGCAGGCGCGGATGAAAATCCCAACTGTAACTGACGCAAGGCTTGCAGCTTTGGTTTGCCTGTACGCGATCCAGCGGTTCCATTCGGGATTTCGGGTGCGGATATATCAATATCTCCAGCACATCACCTGGCTTAGCCTTGTCGGTTAAATCCAATGCAATGGGGGTGAACATCCCTTCCTGTTCCAGCAAAATTTCACCATGAAGCCGTATTTGAAATCGGTAATCAATGCCGCCACAAATGAACTTCACCACCTGACCGTCAAGTAAAGCGGGAAAATCCAGCGTTGTGCGGTATAACCAGTACAAATCTTCCAACGGCAAATATTGCTGCCAGTTATCCGCAATATGCGGGTCGCCCCATCCTTCTGCCTGCGCCCAATCCAACTGAACCGCACTCGGAACAATCGCCGGCACAAACTTTTCAGGAGCTGTCTCAGGTGAAACAGTATTCCCAACTTCCCATTTGCAGATATAATTTTTAATCATCATTTTACCTATTAATTTTTTGACATGATTTACATGATTTACATGATTTTTGGCTTCGCCATTAAACTATCATTTCATATAAAATCCAAACTCCCCTCCTTGGCAAGGAGGGGGCAGGAGGTGGTGAATAGAAGAGAGAAAGGAGAAGAGAGAAGAGTGAATTTTTCTCTCTTCTCCATTTTCTCATCTCTCTTCTTTTATTTCTTAACAAATTCGCAGGCAACCAGTTTTCGTGATGGCACTATAAACTTTTCGGATTCTATTTGTTTTGGTCCAAAATAACCTTTGACTGCGCCTTCACATGCCCAGTGTTCGCCACGATATTTTGCTACATTGGCGCATAATGTGGTTTCAACAGGAATATCCAGCGGATTCCACAGGTAGACCGTGAATCGTTTTGCTACTAATTTATCGTAAGCCACAACCTGGGGAACTACAGCGAGTATGCGTTCATCAGAACAAGCTGCCAACCCGCCGCCCAGCAGTAGTGATAATTGCAATGCTTCAACACCCTGGTATCCAGCCAGCATAGTCTGGTCCCATGGATTTTCATAGGCGAGATATGGCAGTTTCATGTAAAATTCACGCTCAGTCGGCAATGAATCCATGGAGCGGTAAGTTATCGACATATCAGGTTTATACAGCCGTTTCAAAGTACGAGCTTTCGGGAACTGCGCTAATCCGGTATGAGCAAACAGCCATAACACGTCCATGATGCCTTCGCGAGGGCTATCTTCCAGCAGCAGCAGCGCGATTTGTTCCATCGAGAATCCGGTTTCCCAGGGTGGAATCTGCGCCAATTGGTCGCGCCCGCCGGTAGAACCATGGCACCATCCGCGGGTATCAAGGTCGGGTGATTCCGATTCATTCCAGGTTATACAGTGCATGCCGAGGAAAAGGTTTGCGAAACGTTTTGCATTCTCTAAATATTGCGGTTCTTTAAATCGCTTCCACGCCAGCCAGTTAGCGGTGACGGCACTGGCATGACCGAATGGACGCGCTTGCCCTGCTCCTACCAAATCTCCCTCGATGCTGCAATTTAATGTCCAGAAATCACCTTCCAGCTTACCGTTGACTTTCGACAACAGTTCTTTGGCATTATTTTCAAAGATATCCTCGCCAAAAACATCGGCGGCTATTAAATTGCTGATCGCTTCCCACGCGCTGACACCGGCATCTGGGATGCGCGGACCGGTAACATTCATGATAGCATTGGTACGTATTTTAATAACTTCTTTCATTTTTTCATGCAACTCTGGATGCAATCCGCTGACCTGCGCTTTACGAAGCATACTGACATAAAACGGCGTCAACCCGATTGTCCATATCGACGTGGGGTCGTGAGCTTTATCTTTTTCAAACAGCTTCGCCATTCGGTCAGATGCGCCGATTATACTTTTGTCATTCCAAACATGCCCAAGGAATGCCAGCGGTCCGCAGAATTGTCCGGCAAAAAATGAGCTGCCGTTATCCCATTTCGGCCTGGTGCCAATTGAGTAGACAACCGGGCCGACTTCTGGATTTAAGAAACCAGGATATCCCGCAGGATCAGCGCAATTGTTGGACAACCATTGTGCCGCTTCAATCCATGACGCATTGCAAGATTTAGCGACTTCAAATGCTCCGACAATGCCATCTTTGGGGAAATGTATCTGGCACATTCTTTCCCAACCGTCCGCCAGCCAGCCGTCCCAATGATTATCCGGAAATTCACCGCAAAAATCTACCGTGACCTGCTGGGTTATTCCGCTGCCGGCATCAACAACAACATTCGGGTCTTTATGCAGCGAGTTGTTCCAATTAATTGCACCCATCAGGAATTTTATGCCGCGCATACCAGCTTTTGTCTGTAATTTATCATCTGCAAATGGAATATCCGCTGGTTTATCATTTAACTTGCGAGTAGGCTGACAGTAAATATCTTTACTGCTGCAAATATCCCAATCGCCGATCAACATGGTACAACGGGTATTTTCGCCATCTGGTGTGGATATACGATTCACCAGTAATGGCGATGCTGATTGATAGGTCAGGTGGGCACGGCCGGGACGGCCATAATACCATAATGGCTGGGTAAATCCGGCACCATTAATTTGCTTTTCGCCTTCGCTGCGATATACCGGCTGCTGGCAAATCATTGTCATGCTGTGTTCATTGCCATCATATTCATACGGCAATTCATACGCGGTCATCGCCTCTAAAACTTCAACAGCCTCGACAGTTGGCAGCATCTGGGTATAAACAGTAAAACCGCTTTTACCATCTTCCGGAATACTCACCTTAACGCGCCAATCAACTTCAGTACCACCAAACAACTCGCGACCGCCAAACAACAAAAATCCATCGCCTTTTTCCAGCAACTGCCCGCAGGTAACGCGAACACCGCCGATATTCAGCCATTCATGGTCTTTAAACCGCAGCATCGGCCTGTCGCCAGCACGAAACCATTCCGGGCGGTAACCGCCATCAACAGCGGCAAAAGTAACGGTTTTATCACCGTTGGTTAATTTAATATTTTTCATTATGACTCCAAAATTAGTTTTCAGTTTTCAGTGTTAGGTTTTCAGATGTTAGGTATTCTACAATGATGACTTTTTGGTTGAAATCGGTTGAAGTCGGCTGCAATCGATTTTATTGGAATGTAACTCAAGAAATTGTTAGTTGTCCATTGTCAATCGTCAATTTTTCTCTCTTCACTCTTCTCTCTTCACTCTTCACCCTTCTGCACCTTTTCCCATTCTTCGAAAACAGCTATTGCTATATTGGGGTTGGCGCCGGGACCGAATTCGCATTGGGCTATTATTCCACCGGCAGGATCGTACAGGTGCTGTGCTACTTTACGCACGGCATCGCGACCGTCCTGTGGGTTGGGTGAACTCAATATATGCTGGCGGTCAATTTCACCCCAAAAAGTGATTTTTCCTTTATACAACCGGCCTAATTCGGCGATATCCATTACGAACAACTGGGAGTTTAGCGCATCAACGCCAACTTCAATGATATCGGAATAAACCTCGGATATGTAGCCGTCGGAATGCATGAAGGCAAATTTGCCGTTGGCATGGGCAATGTCGCAGTAATCTTTATACAGCGGCTTGAATAATTCGCGCCATATCAACGGTGGAATAAGCAATTGCCATTGTGAACCCCAGTCGTCCATAAAGCCGATTGAATCCACATCGGTAGTCACCCAAAATTCAAGTTCCTTCATGTAATAGGAATGGATAATGTCGAGGATTTTATCCATTCCTTCTTCCGGCATCATCACATCCATCAGTGCGTTTTCGCTGCCACGTAAGAATTGATACCGTTCCCACGGACGTGGGCAACAACCGGCAGTGACAAAATAGTCGGTTTCAGCACAAAATTTATTAATAATATCACGTGCCTTGATGGGGTCTGCCGGCAATATTTCATAAGGCGGCATCAACGCTGATAAATCTTCAATATCAGGTATTTGCACGGTTTTCACTTCGCCAATTACGCCTTCATGAATATTATGAAATTGGCATCCCCATTCATCGACATATTCACCAACAGCAAACATATCGCCTTTTTGACGCGGCGCCGGCTGAAACACATTAGGTGTACCGCGAAAATCACCGGGGAAGCGACGCTGAATCTCCGCGAAATGTTCAGGAAAACGCTTGGTAGCCCAGGGCAGCGCCCACAGGTCGCGCGGCAATCTTTCCGGGTTTTCAAACTTCAAAGTTCGCTGTACTATTTCTCTCGATGTCTGGCTCATTGTTACTACCTCTTTATGGCAAATATAGCTTTAACGCGGTATATACCGCTTCTCCCCACACCTGGTGGCCACGGTCATTGGGGTGGCAATCATTGTCGTTGTAATGATACTCTCCCCACTTTAATCCGTCATTAGTTTTTTGCAATATTGCGCTGCGAATATCAATAAACGGCGCGCCTTCATTCGCCGCTGTTTGCCGGGTTGCCGCAATAGTTTCATCCAGATGTTGAAAACTGCTATTCAACGGGTTATCGCCGCCGGTGCAAGCAATCGCCACATCCGCGCCAAAACATACTCGGATTCCTTCTGAAATGCTCTGCAACGCAATCGCAGTCTGCCACGGTTCCAGGTGATGCCAGCCGCAATCATTTGCCCCGAACGCGACTATTACCAGGTCGGCATCCAATGGACTTAGCACATCGCGGCGTCCCAAACCTTCGTAACTGTTCTGCCCGCCAATGCCGCAGTAAATTATCTCTATTTCGCTATTCGGGTAGGCATTTGCCAACAAATCACGAACTACTGACGCCCAATTATTTGCGGCACTGGTGGCTCCGCCAAAATATGTCGGGGTGCGTCCCACCTCGCTGATGGAATCGCCAAAACTTACAATGCGCACTTTTTCACCATTACGCAGTTTTTCACTCGTTCTTGGCAAGCCGCGAAATGTAACTTCACTCATGACCAAAACCGCCTTTCACTACTTCGCGTAATTTATCGCCATCTATCCATTCCTGGCAGGACGCGAACCAGAATCTCCCTTTTGAGCATGGCTGCGCGGTTAAATTGCGCGCGTATTCGATAATATTGGGGAACTCTTCCTCGCCATCCGGCGATATGCCTACCAGGTACGCGATGTCATCGCCAAAAACATTATATACTTCCTGCACTGTCATCTGCGGGTATGCCAATTCCAATCCCCAAATTTTAAAATTACCATGCCGCAAAGTTTGCAAATGCTGGCGATAAGTGCCGCAGCAATGAATCCACACCCCGCCAAATGTGTCGGCAATGCGCTTGACGTAAGGCAATCCAAATTCGGCATATTGTTCGGCAGAAAGCAGCGGCATGTAATCTTCGGTGATGCAGATGCCGGTAGTGGCTGGCATCGAAATATACGGCCAGATAGAACCGACAACTTTATCGCGTCCGATAATATCGCAATAACGGCTGACATAGCCGATGATAGTATCGGTAATATGGTTCAGCGCGTAATGAATGGATTCCGGGTCTTCATACATGCCGCACAAAAATTCGGTTTGTTCCATCATCAGCGACAGCGTATTCAACGGTCCCTGGAAACAAGGTGTGCGGACGAAAATATTGTCCATTCCCAACCGATCGCAAACCTGGCGATACAGCTTTATTGCCAGTGCGTAATCAGTATCTTCAAATGGCGCTGGCGATAACTTCGCCAAATCCGCCGTGGTGTAGGCTATAGGATGTATGTGTATGCAACCCTCTGCCGTCGCGGGAATAATTTCGCCGCCCCAGATGCGCGCGGTGGATACCGTGCCGAAATCCGGCCAGAAACAAGGCAGAATTTCCTCAGCATTACCAGCAGCATCTTTACGGATACACTCTACCGCCATTGAAACCATCTTTTCCTCATCAAATACCTGGCGATAACTCGGTTGGTTGTATATAGATACCATCGGTTCAGACGACCGCCCACGCCAGAAATCATCAAACTTCCGCAATGCCCGGTCTATTCTATCTTGAGTGAAAATAATATTTTCTGACATTTAAATTAACCTTTAAAAAAATTCATTTGCCTCATGGTAGGGGAGCTGTCCCCAGCTCCCGCGACAATGTTTTTTTCATAAAAAAGAATGGGTTGCAAACGACAAATAAGGTCAGCAATTACAACACCACGCAAAAAAAATCTGTCGCTATTACACTTGCCTACATCATTATTCCGGTTCATCGCGGGAGCTGGGGACAGCTCCCCTACCATTCACAAAATCTTCTCTCCCCCTTTCCTTCGGAGAGGGGGTCGGGGGGAGATGTCAAAACTTCCCAAACTCCTGGCATGCCTGGTATACCACGGCAAGATTTTCCATTGGTACGCAGGGGGGAAGGTTGTTGCCTTCCTGCAGGATAAATCGACCACCACGTTTAATACCGGATGTTAATATCTTTTTCGCTTCTTTATAACATTCTTCTTCGATACCTTGTGCTAATAAATCTGCGCGTGGACCACCGGAGATTTCTACTTCTTCACCCAATTCATCGCGGAGTTTGCCATGGTTTACCGGGAAGCCGGTATCAAATGACATCACGCCTAATTTTTCATGAATAAGTTTGAAATGGCGGGTGGAATCACCGCACAGATGAATGGAACGCTTTTTATCTTCAGCTTTGGTGGTGCTGAAATTGCTGTAAGCAAACTCGTGAATCGGCAGAATATATTCTTCATACATACCGCTGCTGATAAGCTGTATCGAATCGTCTGCCAATCCACCCCAGTCGCTTTTTTCTGGGTTGCCGGCTAATTTGGACAGTGCGTGGTTGCGCAGGATACATGCCTTCGTAATATGCATTAATACATCAACAGTTTTATCAGGGTCTTCCCCAAGCAACGTGAAAATATCCGATCCGAAAAGATTCGCCGCAATGGTTAATGGCCCATCAAAACCGACTCCGAAAGGCCCGACTTTGCCTTGCCTGCCCAAGTAGGTGAAATCACGGGCAGCATCTACCATCTTTTCGCGGAATTCAAGGCGTTCTTTAATCCACGGCTGTTCCAAAGGATTGGAAAAATCCTGCGCCAGAAACCAGTCAACATCGTCAATATCCATAAACTGATGGGTGCTGGGAACCTGTCCCGGTTCAAACAATACCTTTGCGCCAAAATATGCCGCGTCATAAATATTCTGGTTTTCAACGTAAAAGCCCCAGCTTTCCGGGAGTTCTGCTGACATATCGCTTACTTTGCTGAACTCATTAGCGACATATTCAGTTAGCCGCGCCTGAATTTTCAGCATTGTCTCCGAATTATTGAAATATTCCCGGTAACCGATTCCTTCGGGATTCAATTGCGGATTGAGCAAAATCACCCGCGAATTCACATTCCACCGCAGCGGAACGCGAATCGGCTTGCGGTCATAATAAGATTGCCAGACTTTTTTTTTCTCTTCGTTTGATACTGTATTCATCGTTTTCTCCGATTGCCGGATAGATATCAGGGACTGACACCGAGTGGAGAAGCCAGGATGGTGTCTGTCCCATCGTGTTAAAAATTATCTATTTACCGTCAGCGTACCTTCACCAAATGTTGTCACTTCAATCTCAACATTAGTCGTGCCAATGATTAGTTCGTGTTTGCCGCCTTTGGCAGTGTATTTTACCGGTACCCAATTGCCATTTACCGGTATTTTAAATGTCGTTTCGCCGTCTTTTTCAAATAGCGATACCAACAATTGCAGTTTTTCTACCGGGAAGGCATCAACGTATGGCATTACTGGACCCATGGGGATAATGGCGCCTTCGCGGATATACAGCGGAATTATCTCCAGGTCGACATTTACTGTCATCCATTTGCCGCCGGCGATTCTTTCTTTTGTCCACCAGTCGGTCCAGGTGCCGGCGGGCAGGTATACTTTACGCTCATCATTTTCTGACATAACCGGCGCAACCAGCAATGAATCGCCAAAGAGATATTCGTCGCCCATGTTGAATGTCGTCGGGTCATCCTGATAATCAACCACCAACGGCCGTGCCAGCGGCAGGGAATTGTTAACACATGCCTTGGCAGAACCGAAAATATACGGCAGCAATTGGTAACGCAGGTGAATATAGTTGCGGCATACCCGCAAGGTTTCCGGCGCGAATTTATATATCTCGCGATCACCGAACCCGTGAATGCGGCTATGGGAAAGGAACATGCCAAGCTGCATCCAGCGAATCAGCAATCTTTCGTCAATGGTACCGCAGAATCCGCCGATATCCTGGCTCCAGAATTGGAAACCAGACATGCCGAATGATAGACCGCCTTGCAGTTGCGGCGCCATATTCCAGTAATTCGGACTGTTATCGCCGCCCCAATGCAGTGGATAACGCTGACTGCCTGCCCAGGCGGAACGCGCCCATACCACGCCGTCGCCGGTTTCTTCTTTCGTAACTTCAAACAGCGCCTTGTTATACAACAACGGGAACAGATTGTGCATCTGGTGTCCGGGGGTGCCGTCATGATATACGCCATCCAGTGGTGCCGCCTCGCCAAAATCGGTCTTAATCACCTTCGCACCCTGGCGGAATAGTTGTCGAAACGCTTCCTGGTGCACCTTGATTGCCGCCGGATTGGTATAGTCAACTACGCCGACCACACCTTTGAAGCCAGGGGTGAAACAGATTCCTGTATTATAAATGCTGCCATCTTCACGCTTTACAAAACCATCAACCGCTTTCAAATCATCGAACAGTTTTGAGCCTTCCGGGATATAAGGAAGCTGCCACAGTGACACTTTCACCCCTAAATCTGCCAACTCTTTCAAATAAGCGGCGGGGTCGGGGAAGCGTGTTTTATCAAACAACAGATCGCAATACCAGTCTTCTTTAAACCAGAAGGTGTCGAGGTGAATCACATCGCAAGGGACATCATTTTCGCGCATTTTTCGGGCAATATCCAGGGTTTCCTCGGCGGACTGGTAACTGATTTTACTTTGCCAGTAACCGAATGTCCATTGCGGAGGCAGCGAACCTTTGCCGGTAAGGTCGGTATACAGCGATACGATATCTTTGATTTCACCGAGGAATACATAATAATCGAGGAAATCATCTTCAGCAGCCACCTGGATATCGGCGGAACTCATGCTGCCCACCCAATAAGTCATCAAACTGGAGTGGTTAAAATATACGCCATACCCGGCGGTGGTGACGAAAAATGGAATATTTTTATACGCCCGCGGTGTGGTAACCCCCAATGCGTCAATCATGTTAAGGTCGATAGTCTGGCCGACTTTGTTAAGTTGAATGAACCGTTCGCCTAAGCCGTAAACTGCGGCGTCATGCGGCAAGTCAAAGTTTTCCACCGCCACCGTGGTGCTGTCGGAAACCTTGCGGCAAATGCCGGTATTCACTGAATCCCAGTTGGTAAAATTATCTTTCTCTGGTCCGCCGATGCCGCAAATCTGCACCCCTGCGTAATTGCGGACAACAATGCGGAATGATGCCAAATCAATGGTCATTTTAAAGGCGGCAGTCTTAATTTTAACCTTGCCGTCTTCAGATTTAATCTTGCATTTTGCTGCCGGTGCCGGTGTGCCAATAACCATCGGGGTCTGGTGCTCTGGAATTACCGATGATTCACTGTAACGCACCCGAAAAGCCGCGTCATTAATTATGTCAATACGAATTTTCCCGATTACTTCCTCGCCCACCTGTGCCAGATGACGGTTGGTAAGCATGGCAGAATCAGCAGAAGAAATTTCCTTTTTTGATCCCATAACTGCGGTTGTTTTTAATTCAACAAAGTTGTCGCCAACTAAATCAACCTCAACCTTAACAACAGACGCCCGTAAAAACTCATAAGGCATCTCTAAAATTCGTGTCGATATCATTATTTTGCTCCTTTTGGTGGTGTTCTTTAAATGTCATGTGACATTATACAAGATTCTTTATGCATTACCTTTATTAATATGATGGATTTATTAATTTATATAAACTTTTGATAACCCAACCACCCCCTACCCCCTCCTTGGCAAGGAGGGGAGTTATGGTAGTTACTTGATAATATAATGGCTGCTTTAATAATCAAAACCTTCATTTTAAATTCCCCTCCTTGCCAAGGAGGGGTGGCCGAAGGACGGGGTGGTTTCGCCTACCACTAAACTATCATGATTATCAATTTTCAATTTTTAATTAAATCTGCTCTCGCATCCAACTTAATGCAAATGCCACATCCGGCAATTCCGGCGACACTCCGCAGCTTTGCAATATGCACCCGGTCAAATCGCCTGCTTTTAATCTTGGCAGCACGTATTCGATATAGTGGTCCTGACTGCGATTTTTGTATCCATCGCCGGCGGCAATATTACCGCTATCAACAAAATACGTTATCTCTTTTCTTGCTTTGTTAAAAATACAATCTTCATCCGCTGTTTTTGGCAAGGCAAACTCGCCTATCCCGGCGTGTAGTTGAATCGACTTAAGGGTTGGCAGTTTCAACAGGCTGCCCAGGTTATGCCGATAATCGCCGCAGGAATGAATATGAATGCCGCCGAATATCTCGCCAAGTTCCGCATTGTATGGATAGGCAAACTCCATATACATCTCCGGCGACAGCATAACCAGCGGGGTATCGTCAGCAATGCAGATGCCGATATTCTCGGAAATGCTGGGAAAATTGCGTCCGGGGAAACAGGCGTGTTCCATCTGTGCGATATGCTGTTTCATGAAATCAATGGTGAAATCGGTAATCATCCGGCAAAGATGATGAATCGCGGCAGGATTGGTGTAGCAAGCCATCAATATTTCTTCGTGGTCAACTATCTGCACTGCCACACTGAACGGGCTTTGAATATCCATCGTCCACAATGGCACTTCGGTACCCAATTCACGCTGGGACAAATCGACCCATTCAAACAGCCGCTTGATCATGGATGATTCACCGACTTTCTTCGGTTTCAACGACCATACCTGTTCAATATCGGTGATAAATGGCGGAGCATAAGCAGTGCCGTCATCAACAAACATCACCTGGCTGCCAAAGGCTTCCGGCACCATGGGGACGCCGCAGAAAGTATTCAAAAACGGCGGCCAATCGTTATCCGTCGCTGCTAATCCATTTGCCCAAGCCACCGAATGTTCCATCATTTTATCCATATCTGTCAGTACATCCTGGGCAGTATAAGCCGGTAGTGGGTACAGACAGTTAGGCTCAACTATCGGCACCATGGCGCCGGGTTGGCGATTATACGCCGCCGCCAAACGCTGGTGAGCCAATTTTATTCGCGATGAATTTGGGTTAAAATTGTATTTATTCATTCCATCATCTTCCTCATCCGCTCCACACATTCAATCATGGCGCGGCCGGTATGGTATGATACTTTCCAGGGGTTGCCTATTCCCGCGTCCAACGGTTTTCCATCGCGTGCCAGCAAGGTTCGCCATTCGCCAACCCCGGCAATTATCATGTATTTTGCCACGAAATCCCACAGGTTGCAGAACGCGTCAAGATACCGTTCATCGCCGAAATGTTGATATCCATCAAGAAAACCGACCAGCGATTCCGCGTTTTGCCAGAACTCTTTCTCCAGCACCAGCGGACCACCGCCGCGAATACCGTCGCGATATATGCCGCCAAATTCCCAATCAACCCCCTGGCTTACCCCGTGGTCAAGCAAACGGTGCATTAATGGATAATAAGGCGTCGGGTCGGCTTTTGCAATTTCCATGGCACGATTCATCAGCCAAACCAACTCCAAATTGTGCCCATAGGATGTGGTTTCCGTTGGCTGCGCCGGCTGTTCACCAAACCGTTCCGCGTTCCAGGTGCGTTTGATGGCGATGGCGGGTATCGGGTTCCATGCCATGTCAAATTGATTCAATCCGCAGCCGGCATTGATATCAACCATTTTATTGGCGATTAAATCAACTACTTCACACAACTTTCGCCAATGCAGCGGCTTGCCGGATGCTTCATAAAGGGTGGTGAATGCCTCCATCAGGTGCATGTGGGTATCTAAACCTTTGCGGTCGCCGCCAGCGAATCCGGGAGTTTCCGGCATCCAGTCGCGCTGCATATTTTCATAATATCCGCCGTGACGGGTATCGGCGCAATTTAACTGCAATAAATCGAATGTTTTGCTCGCGTATTCCAATCCGCGCGGGTCGCCGGTTCCCAGGGTATATTCAGACAGCGCGTAAATGGCAAAACTTTGCCCATAGACAATTTTCGCGGTATCCAACGGTGAGCCGTCTTTGTTGACCGTCCAGTACCAACCGCCGAATTCATTATCCCAAAAGTTCTTCAGCATGAACTCAAAACCATGTTGCGCGCGTTCTTTACAACCGGCAATCTCCGGGAATTTCCGCGAGCATTGCGAGAACCACCATAACAGTCGGCATTGAGTATTTGAATATTTTATCGGAGTACCCAACGAAGAACCGTCTTCTGCGAAATTCGTCAAATACCCGCCATCTTCATTATCCAAAGCGCGATCAAACCAGAAAGGAATTATCCCGGCCGTCAAATGTGACAAAATCGCCTGGTATCGAATAGTAATCTGTTTGCTGGTGCTCATCAATTTTCTTCTTTTACAGTTAAGTTATAAAATGTACACAACTTTGTAAATTGTACAAATCGAAGTATGGAATGTCAATGTAAAATGAAGGTTTTGTTGTTTTTATTTCTATAATGAAAATATTGGCTGTTGAGGTAGTGGAATTGTCCCCAATTCCCGCGACGAACCGAAATGATGATGTAAATCAGCATAATAGCGACAGATTTTTTACGTGGTGTTATGTTTACAAACCTTATTTTGTCGTTACATTCGATTCATTTTTATTAAAAAGACGCTGTCGCGGGAGCTGGGGACAGCTCCCCTACCTTTACCCCTGTACCTTCAAAGCAGCATTAAACATCCGCACCGCTGCACTTGCCGGTACATCTGCCTGCAAATTATGAGCAGCAGCAAAAATGTAACCTCCGCTTTGCTGCGGACGCATGGCGGCTATCAGGTTTGCCACCGCCGCGTCTATAATTGCTGGGTCGTTGGAAGGCAGTACTTCCTGGGTGTCCAGTCCGCCGTGAAATACTATCCGGTCACCCCAGCTATTTTTCAACGTTTCCGGCGCCATAAACGCCACTGGCTGGATGGGGTTGAGAATGCCCACACCGATATCCGCCAGGTCGGGGATAATATCAAAAATCGAACCGCAGGAATGGTGAAGATAGATGGCGTCGGTGAATTGATGGGTATAGGCGATGCGTTCACCCATGTAAGGCTTTACGAACTCGCGGAACATTGCCGGCGACATGAATGGCCCGCGCTGGGTGCCAAAGTCATCGCCGCTGGTGGTGATATGGATATATTTGCCTAACTTCTCATAATACGCCGCGATGATTTCTTTTTGAAACGCGAGTATTTTGCTGAAAAGCAGGTGGATATATTCCGGGTCAAGTGCCAGCATCATCATCAGATAATCATAACTGCACAGCCAGCACGCCATTTCCAGCACACCCCACACCGGATGTTCTGCCACTACTACATAAGGCGTTTCTTCGTACCAGTACCGCGCTTCCTCTGCCCAGCGGTCGAAAACACCCGGGTCTTTTATTTGCGACAAGGTTGGCAGCGTCCATTTAACAATATCATCAATTTCGGTGCCAGCCAGCGGAAACTCAACAATATCGGCATAATTTTCCGAGTAGCGATAGCGCATTCCGTATTCATTCACAAATCCATCCGCCGTGGCGACTTCCAACCCGGTAGAGAAACCCACAAACCCGCCCACCCGGCGAAAATCAGCGTTAATAGCTTTCAACACCCGCGAGTCGCCATGCCGGTAATCATCTGGCCGCGCACCGATAAACCCCAGCACGTCCGCCATGCCAGCCCACAAATCATCACTCAACACAGTAGCCTGCGGACACCCCGAAAGATCAATCGGACATCGATCCACCGACTGATGCGCCATAGTAGCCGTAAAACGCTCGCGAAATATACTCATCGCAATCCACCTTTATCATTGGTGTATCTTTAAAAATGCTAATTCCATAATCCATTGTACTATAATGAATTATGGAATTAATCAATTTTGCAATTTTTTTCAGATAATTTTACCAGAGTTTATATTTTTTTTGGCAATAATTTTCAACATAACGGGTATCTTTATCATCCAATGCTACTGTAAAAATCATCAATTCAGCCAGATCTCCAGTGAAAATATGGCAGCCAGTATTGTAACTGCGATCATTAGCAAATGAGGTTGCGGTACAATTATCAGTAGTTCGCAATGTTATGACAGACATATTATCAGGAACTGGCGATTTATCGCTGCCGGCAACGCCATTAACCCTGACTTTCCCCTGTAATACTTTGGGAGAAGCATAACTTGAATCAAATAGCCAATGGTTGGTGTAGCTTGGACCAGCGAATTCATAAAGGGAACTATCGCCTAACAAGCACTGGTCGTAGTAATGAGTAGTACCAGCATCTATCCTGCGTTTTAATACCCATACAACCGTTCGAATAGTAGTACATCGAGGAAATGTTACGTAATCTGCATCATAAATGGCGCCACCCCATACCGTATTACGTCCAAACCTAATCACAGGATAATAACCTGTTTTATCATAATAAGGGAAGAGAGTACTTGTTGTGTTTGCATTATTATGATTTATAGACTGGTCGTCCCATTTAGACACGTCACCAATTGCTGATGCTGTAACGCCCTTATCTGCCTGAAGCCATAAATAAGTTTGTAGTTGCCAGGGTATATTGGTTGTTGCTTCAACATGACCATCAAGAAAAGATTCGATAGCTTTGCCGCTATGGCGCGTAGTATCAATATCAACACCTTTAAATGCTACATTCGAATTATAGTTCGCATTAATATTTCCATCTGCCGTAAGCATTTCAAGCATCGGATCATCAACTGATCCTACAGAACTTCCAGCGTTAACACTGCTGTAGACATAACCATTCGGTGTGCTTTTACCTTTTGTTGGACAAATTAACACACCAGGATCGACTTTGATATCGCTCCAGATAGTTGAGGTGCCAGGCAATGTCTCTTCATGATCCTGAACATACATTTGTAGTGATGCCGCGATTTGTCGCTGGTTATTTGTGCATGTAGTTTGTCGAGCTTTCTCACGCGCCCGGGCAAATACCGGGAACAGAATAGCGGCTAAAATGGCAATTATGGCAATCACGACCAACAACTCGATGAGAGTGAATCCATACTGAAATTGATTTTTCATAATTTCTCCTTTAATTTAATTGAGTTATCAAATTAACCCACGTTAGATGTGACTATTATTTTATTATTCAACTTGAGACCTGTCAATGGCAAACCATGCTTTTTAGACTAATAACGTATATTTTTATACAGAAGTGTTAAGGGATAGAATTCTCCGATAACATTCAGTTTGCAACATAATTCGCACGCTGCGAACCATACAGTCTCCTTATTTAAATTGGTATTAAAATCGGTGGGACAGACACTCTCATGGCTTCGCCACTCGGTGTCAGTCCCTGTGATAAAATCCACTGTATTTAAAATGCATGATAAAGTATATGAAGTATTATAGCACTTTGTTAATGCCGTATCTACTTCTCCACCTTCAAAAACTCTGCTAACTTCGGCGCCACCATTTCAGCAATTATACCATTGGCTTTAGCTGTTGTATGAACACCATCTGGATATAATTCCCGGTTTTTGTAACATTCGGCAACTCCTATGTCAGTATTGGTTGATAAATCTACCAATGCGTCGGCATATTCGATGTAATGGTCGCGCATTAATTGATTTAGCGAAATCCGACGGGTTTCAAAATCACCACCTGCATCGCGGGGGAGCACTGTCATTACTATTACTTTCTTCCATCCGGCTTTGCGGCGTGCCAGGCAGAATTGTTTGATAGCTTCATTTGCCGCTTCAGGGGTAGCCTTATTAACGACAAGATCATTCGTACCTTCCCAAAATACCAGCACACTGCGGCCAGTAGTTCGTTTCAGTTGCGGGTCAATTGCAGCTGGGGCTAATTCACCCAATCCCTGGGTGGTGATGCCGCCTTTGCTGATATTATTCCAATGGGTAAGGCCAGGTATTTTTGCCGCTGTCTGGGCGGTCCAGGTTTTGCCATTTCCGCAATACATACCGGTGGTGATAGAATTGCCGACAAAAGTGACTAAATCGCTTTTTGCATCCGGAAACAGCATAGACCATTTTTTTAACAGATAATCATTAACCTGCTCTGTCTGTTTTTCTGTATGAGCGATTTTGTAAATCAGTAATTCTGTTAAGCATCCCTGGAAATTTGCTGCGGTTGAATATGCAAATAACAGAAAATCCGTAATTTCACTGGGGGCATCTTTTCCCGTTGGTTTTCCAACCTGTATACCATCAACATAAAAACAGCGTTCTGATCCTTTACGTATAAATGTCAATAAATGCCACTGGCTGTCTTCTATTTCGCTATTGCCATTAGTACTGCCGGTGGCAGTAAATAGTGTAGGTCGTGCGCCAATTGTCCAGCCTGCCGCGCAAAATTCTGATTTGTTATCTTTGCGAAATGCGATAATGGGGGAATAAGTTGGGGCAGTTTTTACCATTGCGTATATAGTCATTTCATTCAGGGTCGCAGTAACATCTTTTGCCAGCATTTGCCCGCCTTTTACTGCCATAATCCCAGTATCCTTAATATATAGAGGCCGACTGCCAGCAGTTTCCTGCAATAAGTCATGTCCCAAACCGCTTTTATCTTTCCATACAGCAACATGGTTCGCTTCAATTTTCAAGGTTTCTGTATCAGCGGCATCAAACCACCCCATCATATCTTTCTTCAATTCATCGGATAATACTGGCGATTTGCTGGTTTCAGTTTTTGATGATTCATCAGCTATGACCGAAAACATCAACATTGCACTTATCGCAAGTACTAAAAGCTTAACAATGTTTTTCATAATTAAAAGTTTTCCTTATGACAGTGACCGCCAAAATCGGCGGTCACTGCAATTTGCTAAAAATAATACTTTAGTTTATTCCGGCCAGATAACCGATACTGCACGTCCAACTTTTAAATTGTCAATATATACGTTGCTGCCTTTAGCGGCTGAATCTGTTGAGAAGTTAAGGCTATTTCTATTTCCGTTACTACTTAATGTAATTGCTGTCGGGTCCCAAGCTACTTTTCCAGCAGTCAGCAATTCTGACATGACAGCATCGACAGTACCGGCAGTAGTATCAAAAACGAATACGTAATGATACCAAACATTCTTCTTCACAACCGGACTGCTCTGGGTGGTGGTTCCGCGTATTTCCCACTGACCATCATTTGCGACCACACCGGATGCATTATTTGTACCTTTATATACTAAAAAGAAATCAACCGGCGCATTTGTCGGATAGGCGACAGAATTGCCTAAACGATGGTTGAATGTGTGTTGAATATCAAGGTTTGCAGTTCCCGGGAAATCTTCAATACATTTATCCATCATTAAATCAAATGACATAGCCTGAATAGTTGGAGAAGGAACTCCACCCCATTGACCATTTGCTGTCATCATCCAACCGGTTCCGGAGCCACCTGCTGATAAAGTACCACCCGATAATAATGCAACACCCTTATTAACAGTAACACCTGTTGCAGTCCAAGCAAGTGTCGAACCTGTGATAGTTGTACCATTGGGGTTTCCGGTTTTTCCGGTGAAATCTTCATTAATTGCACCGGCATAATCCGGAACTGCTGTCATTCGCGGACCAGGTGTATAATCATCAAAAACTGGATTGCCCACATCAACATGACCATCCAGATAACTTGCGATAGCTTTTCCACTATGACGCTGTGACAGGTCATTTACATTGTAGGCGATATTATCATATGTATTGTAAGTGACATTTACCAGTCCAGCCGCATGCGTACCATCCATTGTAAGAATTTGCGATGCTGGGTCACTTGCTTCACCCATCGACGTCCCGGCAACTTTTCGGTAATAACAATAACCATTTGGGATGTTTTTGCCCGCAGTTGGACAAACCAGCACACCCGGATCAACTTTAATATCTGCCCATACCGATTGTGCAGACGGCAATGTTTCTTCGTGGTCCTGGGACCACATCTGAATTGTGGCAGCAATTTGTCGCTGGTTGCTGGTGCAGGTAGTCATGCGTGCTTTCTCGCGTGCCCGGGCAAATACCGGGAACAGGATAGCAGCTAAAATGGCAATAATGGCAATTACAACTAATAATTCAATAAGTGTAAAGCCTTGCCGTTGTCTTGTTGTAAACATAGTTACACCTCCAAAAATTAAATAAATTAAACGGGGTAGTCGGTTAGCTCCTCCTACTGCTTTTACTATCATGTTCATCCCAATTGTAACCATGAATCAAGTCTGCTTCAGTAATTTGATTAGCATTTACTGATTGTTCAATAAGACGATAAAA
>Ga0194053_10000639_pt1 | contig 25573 bp, 12 predicted proteins | sample SepL228m_MetaG_FD_161684 | JGI IMG/M metagenome (GOLD analysis project Ga0194053, IMG submission 161684) | Anoxic zone freshwater microbial communities from boreal shield lake in IISD Experimental Lakes Area, Ontario, Canada - Sep2016-L227-8m | ecosystem: Environmental > Aquatic > Freshwater >... | reverse complement strand
TTGCTGCGCGATTTTTTCATGCACAAGCCGAATATGTCTCGCGCATAGACATTTTCAAGAAAAATCTCCCTTGTATCTGTTCTTTATAATTCTGCCGTCATGCACCCCTTGGGGAAGCTGGCACTGAAGCTGGTGGGAACTTTTAAAGCCCCCGCCCCTGCGGCGGGCTTCGCCGTCTCCAACAACGCCGAGGGATCTTTGCATTGCGGATTGAACTGCCGGATCTCCTCCGGCGAGTCGAAGTGGTAGTTGAGCGTTTCCGCTTTGAGCGGCAGGGCCAGGGTTGAGGATAGCAAGACGGCAGCCATCTGCATGTTTGCTTTTATCATGTTCTTTTTTGTGGCTGTTCAGGTCTATTGAGCGCTTCGCTTCATGGTGCTTTCAGTCTATTCGCCAAGGACCATGATCGGCCAGAGGTCGGGACGCATATTGGGCGAGATGCCTTTTTTCGTCGAGATCGAGACTCCTTTTTCGGGGCTGTCGGGATTGCCGTTATGACCCGCGTCCTTGTCGTGAATGAAGAGCGCGCATCCCGCGCGCCATCCTTTTTCAAGGTGCAGCGGCTCGAGGTAGAGCTGAGGCAGGATCATGACGTAGCTGTAGGTGCCGCCGTTGCGCCGATACTCGCATTTGATGCCCTTGGCCGCCTGCTCCTTGGTCGGCATCGACATGCCGCCCGCCAACTGGCAGTTGACTTCTTGCAGGCGATAGACCGACCCGGGGCCGCTCACAGCGCTCCCATCGGCAGGAGCGAAGTCGTAGCGGTAGTCGTATTGGTCGTAGCCTTGGGTCAGGTTGGCGCGTCCGCCGGCGATCGTATCGAGGTAAAGTTCCACGCAACCGTCGTTCTGCCAGATTGCTCGATTGCTCCATTTCTCCTGCGGCAGCGCCACGAATTTGTCGTCCACGCCGGTCACGCGGACGTAGAGGTTATCCTTGTCCCATGCGATCTGGAACTTCGCGTCAAGGTCGCCCGGATAGCCAAAGCGGGGCGGCGTCAGCCCGCCAGTGTCCTTGACCATCCAATTGCTCACTGGGATCGCCGGGATGGCATCCCAGGCTTTGTTGTCGGGATCGAGCGGCAACGGCGCGGCGGTGTGCGGGACGGTAAAGCTGCTCATATCCCACTTGACGAGGTCGCGTTTGCCATTGACGAACTCGACGCCGATCGTCTGTTTCCAAGGCTCGATCGTTCCCGGAGCCGCGTTGAGTTTGAATGGCAGCTCTTCCAGGGCCGAGCTCATGGGAGCGACTTCAAACGGCACGGTGGCATCCTTCATAAGAAGCTTTCCTTTCAGCGGGTTGGCAGTGAGGTTTTCCAGCTTCGCCTCGACCTTGCCACCGAGCACCGGCTTGACGCTCAGGCGCAGCGAGCTTCCGACGCCCGAGACCTCGGCTTTGGAAAGCGCGGCGACCAGCGAGTCGGCCTGCTTTTTATCGACACGCAGGAAGAGCGGGGCGGGGCTGAGCTGCAAGGGCGTCATCCCGTTCTTGGCCTTCGGAAGCGAACGCGGGTTGCCCATCAGGTCGATGACCTTCGGGTTGACATCCCCGAAATGAACACCAATCGCCGGGCCTTTCTCAAAGCCCTCGTCCACGCGGTCCATGGCGCACCAGAGGGCAACCGTGCAGTTCCCATTTTCATCGTCAAAGGCGTATCCGCGAATCCCTGCTGCCGGGCGGATATCGGCCTGGAATTTCGGATTGGGGAAAAGGTTTCCGAGGATATTGGGAATCAGGCAGAAGGCAGCGGGTGTTAAGTATTGATCAACCACAGGGAAGGTTGAGCACCAGATGTTCACACGATTCAGCTGGGGCCAGTATTTCATGCACATAAGGTAGGTGCGCGCCACACAGGAAGCCTGGACGAACTCCGCCCAGCCGGAATCGTAGCTTGGGAGCCCCGCGCTGTAGTTGTCGTTGCTGCCGATATCGCCCCATTCCGGGATCTTCGTCGGCGTCGCGTTGAAGCACTCGTCAATATGGATCGGAGTCTCGGGGCCGTAGCCGTTATTCTTCATCGTATCGACAAGCATCCTCATGCAGGCATCCAGATCATTGGTGCCTCTTACTCCGTCCAGACCGCCGTAGGGATGCACGGCCATGGCATCCCATTTGACCTTCCCGCGGGTCGAAGCCATGTAGCCGGTCATCTCGACCAGCCCTCGCGAGTCGCTGAAACCGGAAGTGCCGCCGTCCGGGTAAACAATGGCGTCGGGCTTCGCACGTTTGACCCCTTGATGGAATGCGATCAAGACCTTGGCATATTCGTCAAAGTTGCGGGCGCGAATGAAGTCGCTCTCGCCCTCGGACTCCGTGGAAAGCGCCCAGGATTTGCACCAGAGGTTGGCCATCACGGTGTCGTAGACGGTCTCTTCAATAAACTTCAAATCCTCATCGGTGAGCGGATTGGTCAGCCAGACCGCCTTCTTGAACTTTTTGATCAGTTCCTGATCCTTGATATGGCCGAACCCATCGAAGTTGTAAGTGATCAAGCTGGGCCCATGGGCGATATGGTATTTGTCAAGGAACTCGGCCTCCTCCTTTTTCCCTCCGTAGCAAGTGTCATAACCCCATCCATAGCGCGTGTAGAGCTTCGCGATGGCATCGCCTTCGGTGATTCTCCAGTTGAGGGAGTTTCCAAAAAGCGTAGCCGTCGGGTGGGTGTTATCCAGCGATTTCAGGACAGCAAACCGGTAATAGTCCGTACGCGCCTGAGCTCCCGCCGGTTGGAGCTCAGCCTTCACCACAAAGATCCCTTTGCCCAGCGCCGCTTTGTCCAAAGGCAGATTCAAGGTCGAGGAACCCTTCTCATCAAGCGTGTAACTTAATTTCACGTTCAGGACATCGCGCCGGTAGAAGTCGCGGACAGTGATTGCGACGTTGCCTTTGGCTCCTGGGCTTCCCGATAGGATGAGCTTTCCATCGATTGCCTTCCCGGATTCCACCACGTTATGCGGGTCCGAGCAGGCGAAGGCGGCTTCGACCGGCGGGGCGACGAATTCGGTCGGCTGAGTCCCCTCCTCCACCTGGATTCCGTCGATAAAAACCGGTTGACTGCCTGCGATTTGAAGGCAGATCCCGCGGGTGTCGGACGTGAACGTGAACGATTTCCGCTCCCAATCGGTGGTGGTCAGCTTGTGGTGGGTGGCTTGGGCAGTCTGCCAGGTGAGCTTGCTCCCGCCCATCGCGCTGGAGACGCCCACCATCACGTTCGTGCCGGGCTTTTCCGCCTTGGCGTAGAAGCTGACCGTATAAGTCTTACCGTTCTCGACAGCGAACGGCATACTCTGTGCTACCTGCGCGCCCGAGTAGGCCCGCACGGCGAGCGCTTTGCCGCCAAAATGGCCGCCGTCCACGACCGAATAGACCGGGGTCTCGACCGGCTTGTAGCTGGCGCCGCCCCCCCACCAACGCCAGTAGCGCAGGCCCTGTTCGAAGCTGGGGTTCGGCAGGATATTTCGCGAGCTGGGGGCGGGAACATCCACAGCGTCGTTCCCCCAGAAGTCAATTCCTGCGATCGGCGCTGGCCCCGAGGCGTCAAGCGTGGACGAAAGACCAAGATCAATGATGAGGCTTCCTTTGCGGCTCCCTGCAAGCGAGCACCGCAAATCCTTGCCGCCAAACTCGGTCAGGCTGTAGGCGGTTGGGGCGGGAAGCTCAATGGCGAAACTCTTGAGCGGGGTTTCCGGCGCATAGACGATTTTGGTTGCGGTCCCACTCCCGACTGGAACCTGCTGGTAACGCTCGCCAGTGAACACCGAGAGATCAGGAAAATCGACAGCGTTTCCATCGATCTCGATCCCGACCTCGCGGTAGTTGCCAGTGAACGTGGGCCACGGACCGACCCCTTCGGGCCCGGAGCAATCCCAGGAAAGCTCAGCGCGTCCGTCATCAAGAGCCTTCAACGTGAAGGTGAATTTCGCGCTTGTAGCGTCAGGGAGCAAATATTCCTTGGAATAAGTGATGCTCTTGTTTTGGGGATCCGAGGTGAGCTGAGGAACCGTGCCTTCTTTGGTCTTGAAAGGATAACCGAAACCGAGATCTTTATAGCTGCCCCAGAATGAAAAGGCGAGAACCTCACGGTTTTCGATGATAACGCTCACAATGTTGTCCTGGCGCTTGGAGACATCCCGGCTCTCTTTGATGCCCACTCGCTTGTTTCCAAACACAAGCGAATAGAGCGGGATGTTTCCCTCCGGTGTCTTGAAGGAGGAATCTTTAAATTCGGCGGCGACCCGCTTGCCGGCACTGGCCTGGAACGGAGGAACCGGATCGGGAACGAAACTGACCTTGCCGAAAAGGGCCAGGGGAGCAAGGAAGAGAAGGGCCAGCAGTTTTTTCATAATTCACTCAAGGATAGCGATTTCATTGCAATTTTTCTCCGGGGCGGTTTGGGCTTCAATTGGTTGATGTCGGAGTTTCTCGGGTCAAACACCAGGATGGCAAAGCTTGATACCCATACAAAGGCGCGTTCATAGGTTTTCGAGAGGGGGTTGAAAGGCGATTGGCAGGGCAACGAAACCGTCTGGGCAGCTGACGACTATTCAACATCGAATCGTTTGTCAAAAACTTTCACAAGAATATATGTCCAAAATCGATTCCTGTGACTGAGAGAATTTTTGATCCCGCGACCGGCGAAATCCCCCCCCTGCATCGCGATGCTGAGCCTCATGCCATTCAGGTCGGCGGTTCGTTTTGTTGTCGGTCCTTTTAGAAAGATGATTTTTCCCCGGCGAGCGATCAGCTCTGCTTGCCAATCCGTCCTTCCAGCGTTCGGCCGTCGGGCATCGTGAAGCGAAAGCCATCGGGCTTGGCCAATGGCTGCACGGCCAAGCGTTCCGGCTGCGGTTCCGGCTGGGTGGCAGGGTAGACGAGGTAGCGGCCATGTGCGCGCGTGGCGAACTGGATCACCGGACCGCTCAGCTCGAAACGACCGCCATCCGAGTCGACGAGGATGCAGGGGTGATTCCACGGGTTGCGGATGCGGCATGTTTCCCCAGCGCGGGAATCAATCTGCACAAACCGAATAGACCCGCCGCGCCGTTCGCTGGTCACGAGGAATCCGCCGCGTGCCAGGAGGCAGAAGGCCCCGTCCCATTCGCACGGCCAGGCGGGGAAGAGCAGAATCAGCTCCGGCTCGCCGGGCCGGGACGACAGCGACTGCATCAGCGCATCCTGCAATCCGGTGGCAATGGAGGCCAGATGCTCGACTCCGTGCCCCTGCGGACCTTCGTGGCTGCTGAGGCCGCTTGGAAGCTGGCCCGGCGTGTTGGCGTACATGGTCGCCAGGGCGATCGGTAAGTGCGCTGCATCTCCTGCCCGCGCCACACGGATGGGCGCACGCGACCAGCCGCCCCCCTCGTAGCCCAGCAGGCTGCAGACGCGCGCAACTTGTGCCAGCAGGCCGGCGTCTTCCGACGCCAGGGTCACATGCTCGAAGGGAAACAGCGGCGAGGCCCAGACGTCCTCGCCATTGCGGCTGTCATCCACATCACCCAGCCGGGCCGCTGCCCAGACGTCGTTGGCCAGCACGCCGCCGGTTAACGCTTTTGCATTGGGTTCCGAGCCCATCGGATATGGGGTGAGGTTATCCAGCAGTTCCCGCCACTTTCCGCGCAGATCCTCATCCAGTCCCAACATTTCCGCCGCTTTGATCGCCAGGGGGCCGGCGCCACGAAGAGCGGCAAGGTCGACGATGCTGTCGCGCACGCCCCAGAAGCGCTCGCGTGCGTTCGTGGGATAAAGGTGATAGTGCCCGTCGGCCTCTCTCTTGGCCAGCGAGCGATAGAATTCCATGCCGGCTTTGAGCATCGGATAGGCGCGATCCCTCAGCCATGCGAGGTCGCCGGTGTACCGATAACGCCACCAAAACTGCTGACCGAGTTCCAAGGCACCGGTAACGATGTGGCTCACCCAACTGTATCGACCGGCTTGTGAGCGTCCCCAATCCGGGGTTGTCTCTGGAGGACGCGGTTTGGAGAGAGTGCTAAGTTGGCTGCAGAACTGCCCACATTCCCGCGCCCGGGGTAAAAACTCCGTGTCCGGCTTACGGCCAAGAATGACATCCTGAAACTCCTGTGCAATATCATCGGGCAAGCCCCGGGGTCCGTCGAACGGCATCGTTTCGGGGTAGAAGGCCCCCTTCAAGCCCCACCGCTGTTTTGCCGCCGCCTCACAGGCAGACAGCATGCGCCAGTACATGTCGAAGTAAGGCTCCATGAGATCGTCGGCATCGGCCGCGAAAAGCGGATAGTACATGAGGTCGGTGTTCCACAGCCAGAACTGCGAACCCCACGCCCGCCGGTCGCCTTCGGTCAAAAAGAGCATCCCGTTGAATTTGGGAGGGAGCAGTCCGCGCGAGGTTGCGGCCATGCAGTAAAGGTTCAAGTTACGGATGCGCTCCATGAATTCCGCGATCCCGTCGGGACTGTGAAGCTGTATAAAGGTCCGGGACCACAATGCGTGCCACCAGCTTGCGTGATGTTGGTGCAGGCTCTCAACGGTCTGGCCGGCTGCCTCCTCGAGCAAGCGCACTGCGGTGTCGGCGGTTCTCTCTCGCGGCGACCTGTCTGCCGCGCTGGCGACCAGCACGACAGTTCGTCCTGCGCAGCCAGGCGCGACGAGCGTCCGCGTCCGCTCGTCACCGTTTTCCAGAGTTGCCGGGCGCCCGACAATCTGCGCGGCCACGGCCGATGCACATCGGTAATTCCGCTCCTCGAAATGCTGCTGCAGGAGGATCCGCGCGTCCTCATCCTGGAACGCCAGGCGCGCCGCATGCTCGCCCGTGAGCACCTCCGGCGCGCGCCACATGATCACCCTGACCCTGAGCGGCGGAGGGCTTGGACGCCGGTCGTCGATCTCCACGACCAGCACGTCCCGGTCGGAAGCGATGAAGCACGTTACGTCGACCCCGGCGCCGCAGATGGAGGTCGCCGCATCATAGAGCGATAGCCGCTGCGCAAACGTTTCGGAGGGAGCGAAGACAGCGGCGCCAACTTCGACCGTGACCTGCGCGCAGGCTCCGCAGTAATCGGTGGGTCCTCCGTAGGGACCGCCATGGGAACTGTCCACGGCGAAGACATCGCTGCGGTTGATCTGGAAGTGAATCGCCTCCGGCGTCGTCCATACGAGCGTGCCCATACGGCCGTTGCCGATGGGCTGGCCCTCGTCGGGCGTTGCCGCGGGCGAGCGATACAGAATATCGCTGCTGGACACCAACGCACGGTAATCAACGGCGAACATGGTGTTTCGTTTGCAGCTCATGAGCCGATCTCAATAATAAAAAATGGCTCCTTCATTTAGGCATCCCTTCGATAAAAATTAATTCCGACGCTGGCGCGCCCTTGAGCGTGACCTCCAGGCCTTTAGACAATTCTTCGCCGGTTTTTTCCACGTTGGGATTGGAAGCGTCTTCAAAGGTCAGACGGTAGCGAATGCCAGGTTCGACACCGCGAACTTTGATGATGATCGTATCGGACCCGAGACTTGGCTTGAAGAGATAGACAACACCTTTCTTCGTGGACGGATCATAATACTGAACGCCGTCCCAGTTTTTGCCGTCAGGGCGCGGAAGGATGTGATACAGATCGCCATTGCGGACCAAAGGCCGAATACGCGTCTTGTACGTTTCGACCGCTTTCTTGACATCCTGCTTCTGCTTGTCGTTCCAGGGCTTATCTCCATTGCCACCATTCGGGGCGTCAAAGCCCCACTCTGGCGCCCCCATGGAACACGAGCGGAACCAGTAGACCACGTCCCCCTCAAGCGTGCATCCGTAGTCAGTAAGGTGTCCCATAAGTTGTACGGGAGGAAACATGTATGAACCACCGTAGAATCTTTTCCGGTTATCCATAATTGTATACGCATCGCCACTGAATATCTTCGCGCTGCGTTTCATGGCACCGAAGTCCTTGATCTGGCCGCCACTGGAACAGTTTTCCCACTGGAAGTTGGGAATGTCCCGATAGAGTTGATCCAGCATCTCATAGAAGCCTTTCACCGACTTGTAATTGGAATCGACAACCGGTCCCGCCGTGTTATCCGAGCGCCATATGTCGGCATTGTATTCGTTGTAAAGCCGTTTGATGTGGGACATTCGACGATCACGTCCGATTGGATCTGCCATGTTTTCCCCCTTGTTCCAATACAAACCGAAACGCATCCCTGCCTTGTGCGCATATTCAGCAGCCTTGGCCATGCCTGAAGGCCAGTCCTCCGGATCAGAGTCTGGTTCCAATGCCTGGGTTTTACCCTTCCACCATCCCACATCTAGCATCACTTCCTCGAACCCCAACTCCCTCATATCATCTACGGCCGGGTAGTACTTGCGTTCAACGCTATCCCACCCATTTCGGGTCTTACCTGTCGCGCCAAAGGCATTCCATTGCACTTTCGGGTAGGCAGGATCGTCACGCACCACTTTCGGCATCTGGTAATTGAACAGATAGCGACGCAGACTGTTCCCCGCATCGTCCAGGTCTCCCTTGTACGCGCCAACGAAACCCGGTGGAACCTCGAACGACGCCCCGGGCGCCACGTCGAGCCTGAACTTGTCGTATTCCCCGCCGCGCACACGTACGGTCGTGTCCCAAGAAAGGGGAGTCCCACGAGGAGGTGTGCCGGGTGAGTCGAGATCTAACGCTGCCACGGCAATACGACAGTAACTCCAATCGATTCCCACATAAACTCCATGGCGTCCTCCGGAATCCAACACAGCATAGGGGATAAATTTACAATCGTTGGGCATTGTGTCGATCCTGCGTAAGAACGGTTCCCTGATGTCATTCCGGTAAATACCGGGTTCATCTCCGCGATTTCCTTCTGCGTGGAACGACCAGAGTGTCAGTTGCGTCGTCTTCGTCCCAAACGCCAGCGGGACTTCATCAGGCACGAGACTCAGATGAACCGTAGGCTGTTCGAAAAACGTAATCCGTTTCCCCGATTTGTTGGCGATGGACATCGTATGCCGAATCGGCCCACGACCCGGTCGGGCCTGCCAAGTCGATTCCAACACTAGCGACGGCTCGGCGCAGACAAAGCGCAGGGTTATCTTGTCGCCTTCTGTCTTGTCCGAAACGCCTTCCTGGAAGCTCCATTGGACACGTTGCTCCACATTGTCCACCAGAACCTTGCCCGGCAAGTCGAATGCCGACGGCTCCTTGGTCCAATTCCATCCCACCGAGGGATTGCTCAGTTCATACACGACAAGTTGCCCCTCGCGTGTCGCCCCAATCGTGAGCCGCGTGTCGTCGGTGGCGATCGTCCACGCCTCAATCCGTTCCGCAATCTTGGGGCGTGGAAGCGTCATCCACGCCTCCCCGAACGGGGTCGGTTGAACTTCCGGTTTCATCCCACTTTTTGGAGATTGCGCCTCGGCGGCCTGGATGTTCTGTGCCAGACTGCACGCTGTCAACGCCCCGGCGATCCCGAGTGTCGTGATCAGGCTCAGGCTTCTTTTCTCTGCTGGATGAGTGTTCATATTCCTGCGGTGTCTGGTCTCGTTTATTGTTTTTTTTGGGTAACAAATAAATTATCGTTTCTTCGCGTATTCAACGAGTACAGACCCTGGGACCCCGCCTATCTCGATCGTAAGCTTTTGCAGAGCGGTCCCCGGCATCGTCAGCGTTTTTTCGAGGTCATAGGATCGATAGAGGGTGACACTGTAGTTAGCCGCGGAGTCTATCTCGCGGAGCCGGATTTCGCAGGTGCCGTAAGGGGACTCATGGCGTCGGAATGCCATGACCATTCCATCGTTCTTTTCGGGACGATGATATTGCAGGACGCACCAATCCCGAGGGCTAGCCGTAACCTCGAGCAACGGGTAGAAGTTGCCGAACCAGTACTTTCGGATCCGTTTCCCTTCCGCAATGCCCTGCTTCAAGAGATCGCGCGGATAGTCATTGGGGCGCACATCCTCCCCAAACGCGATGCCGCCATTGAACCCGCTCCGGAAAAGATACGGGCTCGCCCCCTTCTGGCCGACGGTGCTGAAAGGCACGTAGCGGTTCAAACCGGCGCTCATGACCTGGTTCTTAAGCGCCGCCAGCAGGAAGGTGGCCGGTTTCTTGTCGTCCATATTGAGAGTGTTGTCGCTCCGCCAGAGCGGTATTGACCGGGACATAGTCTCAAGATCGATCCGCGTGCCCCCGCCTGCGCAGTTGTCGATGAACAGACCTGGGTTGGCCTTGAGAATATCATCCCACATCCGGTACAACCCCTCGACATAGCGCACCTCGGTCATGCCTGCCCTGTTTGGATCCTTGGCATCCATTAACGTCCAGAACGGGAGAGGATCGATATTGTAGTCGGTGCGAAAGCACGAGACCTTGTAGGCCTTGATCGCGGCGTTAAGATAGTCGGTCATGTATTGGCGCGCGGCGGGGATCCCGAGGTTGAACAACCCTCCCCATGCTTTACAAGAACCTCCAATATTGTAAGAGCCTTTAACTCCGTCGTTGTCGCCGATTAACATCACCCACTCAGGGTGCTCTTTGGCGATCAAGGTGCCTGGAACCACGCGTTCAGGCTCAAACCACAGCACAAAGCCTTGCCCCTCTTTTTCCACAGCATCGCCAATCGCCTTCAGCCCATGGGGGAACCGGTCGGCGGGCTCGACTCGCTCGATGGGGAAACCGTAGTTGCCCATGCTTTTCGGAAAGCCGCTCGGGCCATGCCACCAAGCATCAAGCCAAAACATTTCAAATCCCAGGCCCTTAATCGCCTCCAAGTGTGAAAGCACATTCTGTTCGTTGGAGTCGTTCCCTTCGTAGAAGCCCGTGCTCAGGTGCACAATCGGCGGCACCACGAGTTGATCGCCGATCCTCACCATGATGTGCGCGAACATCGTGCGACGGAAAAGATTATAGGCACGCAACACATCGCCGCCCTGCCAGTGGAGCTGCAAGATACGCGGACTGCGAATGCTCTCGCCCGGGTGGAGCACGGTATGCAGGTTCTGCATCCCAGCCTGGATACGGATCTTGCCGCCCTTAGCCTCTACCGAGGCACACCACTGCCCAGACCAGCCGATGGCCGTAATCACGCCACCATTGCTCGATGCGACGTTGAACCAGGGCGGGACTTCGGATGATCTACCTTTGCCGTTGCCAGCCGAAAAATTGATCGGTTTTCCTGTGGAAACCGACTGATCAAACGGCATCCAATCGTCAACCTGGCACATGGAACCGTTCAGCCGATGGAGCACGATATTGCCTTCTCCGAGAGAGACACTCGCATCAACCGCTTTCACCTGTTCAATGACGGGGCTATCCTTGCTTCCCTTATTTGTAAAGTGGATGATCCAGTCAACACCAGCCGTGTCTTGGTACATCAAACACTCAACTCTGACTTCAAGTCTCGTTACCGGATCCGTCAAGGTCAGCGTCCGGCGATTCGTCGTCTCGCCGAGTTTCTCATCCTTTACCTCGCGTTTCCAATCGTTGATAAACTCCGACGATTGCTGCCCTCCGTATGTGAACGAGAACGGCAAGTGGGTATCCCCCGTCGAATGATCGGTTGGCTTAGCGAACGCCTGCTCTGCCCACTGGCAGTTGAACGCAACTTCCGGATCTACGCCGACGGCAACGGATGAATGTGTTATCAGCATACTCCCCAATAGTAATAATGCGCCTTTTGCAAAGCCCGTAAAAAAGAGGCGGGGCAGTAAAGGCTCTAGGGTTATCTGCTTAATTAATGGGTGCATATTCCGGCGGGGTCTGATCTCATTCATTAAAAAAACCCTAGCCGGGCCCGGGCAACATTATGCGAAATAGATTTACCATTTTGCGACACCTTCTTTATTGACAGGGCGACGCAGAAAATTCGACTCTCCTTGAGAATTCAGCCACCCCAGACGAACCAACGTGCCGAACGCGCTTAACAAGTCAGACCGCTCCCTGAATACCGACAAGCAAGGCGTCTCATGAAAGCAACCCTTCAACGAACGCGCATCCTTCTTCTCGTCGAATCCTCGAGCATTTGCGGACGCCAGACTCTCGAGGGAATCGGACGTTTCAATCACGATCACCGCCAGTGGTCATTTGTTTTCCGCGAGCAGGGCCTCGGTGAGCTCTCCCTGCGCGAGCTCAACCAGATGCGCGTTGACGGAGTCATTTCGCGGCTCAATACCCTGCGCTCGGTGCGACTGCTCAGGGACTCCGGCCTTCCCATGGTGGATCTGTATGGCCACATCAAGACGGGAAAATCGCAAGTTACTCTGGACGAGAAGGCGCTTGCCCGGATGGCGGCCGAGCATTTTCTTGAACGCAACATCAACAACCTGGGTTTCTTCGCCATGCGGAACGAAAGGTGGATGCAGGACCGCCTCGCCGCCTTCCTCGACTACCTGCGCGCCTTGGGCCATCCCTGCCATTCGTTCCTCCCATCGAACCGCTCGTCCCGCAAGCAGGACGAAGCCAGCCGGCTGGCAGAAATTATCACATGGCTCCAATCGCTACCCAAGCCCGTCGGCATACTGTGCGCGGCGGATATGGAAGCGCTGGCGCTGCTGGATGCCTGCCAGCAGGCTGGCATTGCCGTGCCGGACCAAGTTGCCGTTCTCGGCGTCGACAACGACCCCGTGATTTGCTCGGTATCCAGCCCGAGCCTCTCAAGCATCGAAACCAATGCCCAGCGGATGGGCTACGAAGCGGCCTCTCTGTTATCGCGGATCATGAAGGGTGGCAAACACTCCAGCTCATGCCTCCATTTTTCACCGATTGAAGTCGTCACGCGTGAATCAACAGACTTTCTTGCGGTGGCCGATCCTGCCGTGGTTCAAGCCATACGGCTTATTGGGCAGCTCGCCTGTAAGGGGGTTGGGGTATCACATATTGCCGACCATGTGCTGATGTGCCGGAGAACGCTCGAGCGTCGATTCAAAGCCGTGCTGGGGCGCACGCTCAAACAAGAAATTCTGCGCGTTAAGATAGAGCAGGCAAAGATGCTCCTCCTTCAGCGCAATTACCCGATGAAGCGGATCTGCGACCTGAGCGGATTCACCTCTCTATACGACTTCTCCCGAGCCTTCCGGCGCGAGACCGGCTCGACACCAGGCCAGTTCAGGCGGCTGCGGAACCCGGGCCCCCACCGCCTGTAGGACGCATGCGAGGCCGGGTTGCCAATAGAGCTGCTAGCCCAAGTTTTTTTCTACGGGGCAGGTGCCCCGGCGAATGCTTGAGGCGTTTCAAACCGGTAGGAGCCAGCTCCCACGCAATAGACAGCGGCGCCGTTTTCCCAGCCAAGCGATTCCACGCCGGGTGCCACGCCTGCCGGGACGCCGCCTTCCGTGACCTGTGCGCCTTGAGCAGATGGGACGCGGATGGTCGCCGTGGTATTCGGCGGAATCGTGACGCCTAAGGCCAGCGAGCCGCCATCGAGCTGCCAGGAGGATGCGATCGTGCCATAAATCGACTCATAGGTTCCTTTCGCATAGGTCAGCCCGCCGCCCGGTTGCGGCGCGATAAGAATGCGTTTGTATCCGGGGGCATGTTTGTCGAGATCGATGCCCGCCACCTTTTGGTAGATCCATTCGCCAATCGTTCCAAACGCGTAGTGGTTGAACGAGTTCATATGGTCATGATGGAACCCCGCGCCCCGATGCCACGACTTCTCGTGGAGCCAGCCGTCCCAACGTTCCCAGATCGTCGTGGCGCCCTGCGTCACCGGGTATAGCCAGGAGTTATTGGTCTTCTGCATGAGCAACTGGTACGCTTTGTCTATGCGGCCGTTGTCGGACAAGACATGGTTAATATGCGCGGCACCGATAAAGCCGCAGCTGGTGTGGTTGCCGTGAGGCCGTTCGATATCACCGACCAACGATGCGAGCGCAATCTTCCGGTGCTCGGGAGAAAGTAGGTCAAATTGCAACGCAATCACCCAGGCCGTCTGGGTGTCACCAAGAACGCGGCCGCTCCTTGTCACAAACTCCTCATTGAACCGCTCGCGGATTTGCGCGGCAAGCTGCCCGTATTTGAGGGCATCTTCGGACTTTCCAAGCACGTCCGCCATTTTGGAAAATAGTCCGGTGATATAGGCAAAGAACGCGGTTCCCAGCAATTCACCGGACGTGTTTCTTGCCACGTTCAGCCAATCGCCCCAGGAGTATCCGTTGTAGGTCAGATGATCGCTCGCGGCACAACGGTATTCCAAATACCGCCGCATCCTCTCGTAGCGATGTTCCAGGATGCGCTTGTCGCCATAGCAAAGGTAAATCGTCCAGGGGCAGATAATTCCGGCATCCGCCCATGGCGCAGACAATTTCGGCGAAGAGCCGGGGATCCTTGGTGCACAATCGGAATAGAGTCCATTCTCCTCCTGAGCGTCGTCCATGTCCTGCATCCACTTGGTGAAATACGCCGCGATGTCCATGTTAAATGAACCGGTGCGCGCGAAGATAAAGGCATCGCCAGCCCAGCCCAAGCGCTCGGAGCGCTGCGGACAGTCGGTGGGGACCGAGTGGAAGTTGGCGCGCTGGGTCCAGACGATGTTCTGCTGGAGCCGGTTGACCAGCGGTTCCGAACATTCAAAGGCCCCCACCTCGGGCAGATCGGAGTTGATCACAATGCCGGTGATTGTATCCAACGTCGGCTCTCCAGGGAACCCGGTCATCTGAACGTAACGGAAGCCGAAATAGGTGAAGTGCGGCTCAAATGTTTCCTCGGCATCGGATTTTTTGATGGCAATGAAAACCGCTTTCGCGTGCCACAGATTATCAAAGATCGTGCCGTCGGGGTTGAGCATTTCACCGTGACGCAACGTGATTTCTGTCCCGGCGGGCCCTGCGACCTTCAGTCGTTCCCAACCTGCCATGTTTTGCCCCAGGTCAACCACCCAGACTCCCGGTTTTGGCTGGGTAATATTCACGGCCTTGATCTCCCTGATCCGCCGCAGGGGCGCGGCGGGCGGCGCGACAACAGCGATCTCAGGCAGTTTGACCGACTCGGTCTCGCCCCAGGCGGAATCGTCGTATCCTGCGGTCGCCCAACCGTCGAGTTCCAGGCGGGCATCGTATTTCTCGCCCATATAAATATCGGAAAACGCGATCGGCCCGCGGCTCCATTTCCACGTGTCATCGGTATTCACGGCCATGCTCGTGCCATCAACAAAATCGACGAGAAGCTGTGCGCTCAGTCGCGCTTGCGGCCCATATTTTTCCTGGCCGCTGATCGTGCCGCAATACCAGCCATTGCCCAGCAAGGCTCCGAGCGCATTGGCCCCTGGACGAAGAAGTGCGGTCACATCATGGGTCTGATATTGGACGCGTTTCTCGTATTGGGTGAACCCTGGGGCCAGGATTTCATCCCCCACCCGCTTGCCGTTACAATGGAACTCATAAGCGCCGAGCGCGGTCGCGTAGAGCCGGGCCCGAGCCACCGGCTTGCCCAGCGTGAAGCCGGTACGGAGATAGGCAACAGGATAGCAGTAGCCGCCGCCGGTTTTCGGGTCGGCCGACTTGAACGGCAGGGAAAGCACTTTGTCCAGCACGGCAGGATCGCAAAAGCCGAGGTCGTCACGTTTGGCTTGAATCCACGGCGCATTCCAAGCCCCGGCAGCCATCTGGCCGGTTTCAAACCATGCCGTGCTCCAGTCGGAGGCATTCCCATCCGCATCCCAAATCCGCACGCTCCACTCGTAGCGAGTCCGAGGCTGAAGCTCGGTTCCCTGGTATTCGACCTGATTGGATTGCTCGGAAGCGATTCGTCCGGTATCCCAAACCACCTGCTTATCGGCCTGCACGATCATCTGAAACCCAGTCTGCAAAGCCCCTCGGCGAGGATCGCACATCACCCACGAAAACCGTGGCTTGTTCTCGTCGATGCCGAGCGGATCGACAAGGTATTCGGTGCGAAGGCCAACTGCGCTGTGAGTGAAGGTCTCGTTGGATTGATTTTTCATGCGGCTGTATTTTGCGGACTTGTGCCAAAGTAGACGATCTTTGCCCATTCGACCTGATCGACAGGCTCATATCCGCTGCGTTCGCCAACGAATGTCGCCACAATTTTTGCGCGTCCGTCCGGCAAAGCGGTGACTTCGACGCCGGGGGTCGCCCAATGGTTGTTGCAGACGGCCGCGTCGGTCGCGTAGCAAACGGTTCCGGGTGTGGTCGCAAAGAGGACGACGGCACCCCGGCCGGTGGAGGGATTGATTTTTTCGTGAATTTCGGAAGCCCCGCCGATGAGTCCGCGCCGGACTGCGTGGGCAGCTGCCATGTCGTCCCGAACACGCTTGTAATGGTCCAGGAGCGTGCGGAGGGTTGCGACACCTTCGGGAGAAACCGAGAGGAGGTCGCCCCAGATGCCGTTCTGGCCCAGGATGAGCGAGGCGACGCAGTTGACTTGGAAGTTGACACCGTCATCGGGGAGGTAGTGGGTCAGAAAGAGGTTCATCGGAACCCATTTATCGAAGGTCAGGGGCTGACGGCAAATCCATGTGCGCGCCGGACCGGGGTGGAAGAACAGGTTGGGGTTGCCATTGGGCCAACCCGCTTTCGGCAGGTCGTAGCTGGCGCAATAGGGGCCATTGTTGATGAGGAAAAACTTCCCTGCGGAAAGGAATGCCAACCCGAGGGCGCGGCGGGTCTCGGTCACGTCGAAATCGACGATGATTTCCGGGCAGGCGCGCGAAATCTTCTCCACAATCTTTGCCAGGTAGAGCGGCAGTTGGAATGCGCAGCTGTCGGCGCGTTCCTGCTCGCTGTTGGCTCCCGAGCCATGAGAATGGTTCGGGTCGGTGCAGCCGTATTGATCGATGGCGTCCCATTTGAAGTAGCTCACGCCGAGCTCCTCGTGCACCCGGATCAACTCATCGGCGAAGGCTTCCCAGTAGCGGCTGACAAGGCACATCCGGTAGGCCGGTTCGGTTTCCCAGACGGTCTCCGCAGACCAAACTCCACCGATTTCCGAGGATACCCGGCAATCCATGTGCCGATGAAGAACGTCGCTGGCAATGCCCGCGGAGCGGTCGAACCAAAGGCCGAGCTTCATCCCATTTTTGTCCAAGGCTTGTTTGATTCCCTTGAGCCCATCGGGAAAGCGGTCAAGGTTGACCTGCCAGTCACCAGTGCGGCGGAACCAACCGGTGTCAATCACAAAGACGTCGATACCCATCTGATGCGCGGCTTCGATTTCCTGGAGCATCCGCTCCTGATTCATATCGGCAAGATACGGTTTGCCGTGCCAATGTTTATTCCGCTCCTGGTGGTTCCAGGTGTTGTAGAAAATATACGGCTTGCGGCTTTCCTGGTTGAGCGCCTGGCGGGCGCGGAGGAATTGCCGGAAGGTGGTGGCAATGTCGTCGAGCGTTCCCGCTACGCTTCCGAGGAGGAACCAGACGGTGGCAAAATGGTCGGCGGGCTGACCGTCGAAGGTGTTGCCGTGAACGGCCTTGAGGACAACCTGCCGATCCGGGGAGAGCTCGAAGGCGAGAAATGCGTCGGGCCAAGTGGAGCCGTGTTCGTAAGCGAGCGCAAGAGATTGAGCGCCGGTCGAGGCGGCGAGGATGGGCCCCATGATCTGCTGGCGGGCCTCAAAGTCGCGCTCGGCGACAGGAACTTCATTGAGTTCGTAGCAGTGATGCACTTCGACAAACTCACTTAACCGAACTTCTGTGACCGTCGGGTAGCCGGCCAAGGAAAGGCGGCCATAGGTGATGGCATCAACGCCCTGGGAACGGGTCATTTTCATGCCGGGTCGGGCGGAGAGTTCGTAGCGAAAACGGACGACGGGAGAATCGGGAGCGATGCGCAGAACCAGTGTCAGGTCGAGCCCTTCGGAGATCGGGCTTGTACGGCGGGATTCAACGCACTCGTTGGCAAGGGTGGTTTCCGAGGGTTCGGACCATTGGAGCCCGGTGGAGGCGGTGGGGCGGCCGTCAATTTCAAAGACGGGCCAGGTGAACGCCACCGGCAATTGGTTCTCGCCACCGTGGTATATCCATCCGTCGGCATGGATGTCTACTGTGACAAGTGGATTCTGCTGCATATCAGTTTACTGGTTGCCTCATGATGATAACCCTTTGGCCTCCATAGCACCGATCCCGGCGACGACCACGTAATCAATATCGTCAAGGACGTGTTTGGCCACGAAGCGCAGGTAGCGCCCGCTCATCGGGGTGTCCAGCTTGACCCGCCGCATTCCGGTGTCCTCGTTGAGCCCCTCGAAGCAACCGGCTGCTGCGAGCGTCCAGATCTTGCCGTCCGGACTGAGATGGAACTCATACTGGTCGGGCGTGCCCTCTCGCCCGCGGGGCATGAAGGTGAAGGCCCCAACATTCAGCGTCCGGCCCATGTCTAAGACTACCTCGTGCGGTGCGGCGCTCTTGGATTTATTAGTATGAAAGGTGTGCCAATAGAAATCGGGATCGTCGTTCAGCAGGTGAGACACATCGGCGTTCCCCTCGTTCGGGAAGGGGCTATTCATGCTGACCGATATTACCTTCCATGCGCTCCGGTCGACTCCGAAGGCGGCGCAGACCGTTTCGGTACGAGACAGCTCGTTGACGAAGCCAAAGGTTTTCACCTCCCCGCCCTCGCGAAAGGGAAATGGGGAGCTATAGAGTGCCGAGGCCGCATCCGGCTCCGTGCCATCGCAAGTGTAGCGGAAGGAAAGGTTGGGGTTGGGACAGACGATGCTGACCATCCCGTCGTTGTCCCGGCGAATCGCCGGCTTGGTCCGCTTCACGACATTCATGGGAGTGCTAAAGAGCGAAGGAGATGCAGCCCAGGCGCTAAACTCACGGATCCGGGGCTCGGCCGCGGTCTCCAGAATGCGGAGGCGCAACTCGGAGGCGGTGATCGGTTCGAAACGCTCGAGCCGCTTGTGGCCGATGCAGGTTCCCCGCCAGATCTCAAGCCAACCGCCTGGCGTCTTCGCTTCGACCGAAAACTTCCGCACCCGCTCTCCGAGGATAATATCCTCCATCAACCCCAGCACAGTGGGCGTCTGCCCGCTCGGCAGATCCAGAATGAACTCTGTCCCGGAGCCCTGTGTCTTGGCGATCTGGTCGGAAAAAATCTTGCCGATCCGCTCGCCGAACTCGGCGAAGCGTGTGCGGTCCACCTCCGGCACGAGGCCTCGCGGATCGATCACCATGCCGAACAGAAGGTTGCAGTTGCGCGCCACGCTGGTGAAATAACATTCGACCAAGTGGTCGAGGGAATCGACAAACTGGTCGTCGCCATCGCGCCAGAACCACCCGCCTTGGAAAGACAGGATGTGGCCGCGGTTGGGCATATCGGCCTCGCCGCAGGCCCACACCGGGCCGTCGGGGCTGCCGCCCAAGCCGGCGACCTCCGTAGAGCCATCGAAGGCATCCAAATTTCCTGTGGTGCTCCAAAAAGGATCAGGAGCCTCGCCACGCTCGTTGCCGATGAATCGCGCCAGCGACGGCCATTCCTTGGGCCCGCCGAACACCACGGCATCCGGCTGCAAGCGGCGCATGATCGGGACGATGTCCGGGCCACCCTGTTCCGGCGTGAGTACCCCGCCATCGAACCAGATCTCAAAAAGCTTGCCGTAGTTGCTCCAGAGTTCTGTCAGTTGGGTTTCGACCACCTTGTTATACTGTTTTTGAGCCTCCGGCCCGGCCCAGATGCCGCCACCCTGGCTCCCGACACGACCTTGCATCTCCCCTGATGCGCTGTATTTCTTTAGGAACTCCGGATCGTTGATCACCGGCTTGCCGGGGTTGTCAACCCGAAGGTAGCCGTTGCACGCCGCGCTGGCGTAGAGTCCGGGCTTGAGGCCGAATTTCTCACAGGACTTGACGAAGTCGCCGACGATGTCGCCCTTGCCGCCGCGCCACGGGCTGGAAGCCACCGAGTAGGGATGCGCCTCCGTCGGCCACAACGAGAATCCGCTGCAGTGCTTGGCCACCAGCACCGCGTAGGTGGCGCCGGCTGATTTAGCGGCCGCGATCCACTGGTCGGTGTCCAGATCCTTTGGGTTAAAGACGCTCGGATCCGGGCTGTAGCCCCAGCGCTTGCGGAACTCGTACGAAGGCTCGAAGACCTGCACGTCGTAATGGATGATGGCCCCGATCTCCGCGTCCGCCCATGCCGCCTGCGACGGCGTTGGTAATACTAATGTTTTGTTGCGTGACATAATAATTAAGTTGAAGGTTTATGTGGAGTTGGTTTTGTGGTTTAGGTGACGAACTGATTTTAACCTGCACCGGCCAGCCCATGTGAAGACCTGATTTATTCGGTTTCTATTTCAATGGGAGCGCGTCGGACTTGAATTGGCGTCCGGGGAATTCCCGGCGCAACAACTCGATATCTTCAGTGGACATCGAAAAATCCGTGGCCGCCATGTTCTCCGGGATGTGCGCAGTTGAACGCATCGCGGCGATGGTCGTCACGTTCTGTTGGGACAACAGCCAGTTGATGGCGATTTGCGCCGGGGTCTTGAGGTATTTGGCACAGAGGACTTCCATCGGCCCGCCTTCAGCATGGAGAATTTCTTTTGCCTGCACCGGACGCCAAGCCACCAGCATGACGCCGCTGTTTTGGCAATATTCCAGGAGCCCGAGCTCCGGTTCCCGGAAAACCAGATTGTAGTGCACTTGGTTTGCCACAATCTTGTGACTGGAACAGGCTTGCGCCCGTTTCATCCGCTCGACGGCGAAATTGCTCACGCCGATGTTCTTGATGACGCCTTCGTCCTGGAGGCGATCAAGCCCGCGAACGGTCTCCTCCAAGGACGCCTGCTCATCGACATGGTGGATAAGATACAAGTCAAGATAGCTGGTCCCAAGGCGCCTCAAACTGCCTTCGGCGGCGACACGGACGCCATCATAGCTGAGGTGGTTTGTCCAGACTTTCGAGGTTATGAACAACTCCTCGCGCTTGAGACCTGCAATCGCCTGTCCTACCAACTCTTCTGCATGGCCGCCGCCATAAATCTCGGCGGTGTCAATGTGGGTCAAACCGGCATCAAGTCCCGCCTTCAATGCCGCGACATCCGAAGCGTCGTCGTTGGCGGGATCATGTTGCATGTGGCCGCCCATGCCCCATGTCCCCATGCCGAACGCTGGCATCGTGAACCCGCAAGCCAGAGATTTGACAGATATTCGCATCGCGCCGTCCATTCCTCAGGTTTGTCAGCTTAGCGCCACAATGTTTTCATCATACTTGATCCCGAGGACGTCCAGGTCGTGCTTCAGGGAGACGACCTCCTCCTCCGGGCTCACCAGCGGCGGCGCAGCGCGCTTGATGGGGTCCATCCAGACATTCAAAGTATGTCCCCCGTCAACCGTGATGTTCTGGCCGGTGACGTAATCCGAAGCCCGGGATGCCAGGAACAGGAGCGTCCCGCAGAGATCCTCCGGACGCTCGTACCAGCCCATTGGCGTTGCCGCCCTCACGCGGGCCTTGAAGTCCGGGTTGTCCCTCCTCCTGGCCGGGGTGAGCGTGTAGGACGGGCTGATGCAGTTGACGTTGATGTTGTGCGGCCCCAGTTCCACCGCCAGACTTTTCGTCAGCATCACCACAGCGGCTTTGGTCTGATTGTAGGAATCGAGGCACCCCACGTTCGCGATCGACGCGCACATGGAGGCCAAGTTGATGATCTTGCCCCTGCCGTTCCGCTTGATGAGCTCGGCCTCGGCCAAGCAATATTCCCGGACGGTCTCCCATTTCATGATCGGGCAGTTGACTGCGATGTCCAATCCCGCCGGAGAGATGGCGGACATTAGTGCGGATAGATCCTCTTTCTTGTTGGCATCGGCCTTGACGAAACGCGCCTTGCCACCGGCGTCATTTATCTCCTTGACAGTGCTTCGTCCGGTTTTCTCGTTGAAGTCGGCGATCGTGACCTCGCCATTCGCCTCTGCCAAGGCGAGGGCAAAACATCGTCCGATGCCTTGCCCTCCCCCGACCACCAGCGCCTTCTTACCGTCAAGTTTGAACATTTTCATAATTGCCATTCTGAAGCTCGCCTATAATGATTGTCTGCTTTTTTCCGTGAGCTCTGTTATCATCCCTTTTGTTCTGACGGCTTGCTTCTGATTTTGTTCACTGTTTCCCAGAGCGCGCGCTGGCATCGTTGCGGAGGAAGGCCTTTGAGCACCTGCTCGAGATCGTCCACAACCATCTCCCCCATCCACGGCCAGATTTCAGGAATGTTTCCCGCGCGATGCGCCTGCAAAAGGGTGTTGGGTGTCCGACGGGCGCGGTGGCCGGCGGGGATCGGTTCCTCGGGCCAGACGTCGATGGCGGCACGGATCTGTCCGGACTGCGCCGCATCGAGCAACTCCTCAAAATTGACGATCCCCGCGCGGCTGACCAGCACGACAATCCCGCCCTTCTGCATGCTCTCAAAGTAACTCGCGCCGATCTTTCCGGAATTTTCCGTGGTCGTGGCTGCGAGGAGAAACACGACCGCCGAGCGCGTGAAGCATTCCTCCAGGGAAACCGGCGTCACCCCGAGTTCTTTCAACACGCTGGGGTGAATCCAAGGATCGTTGACCAGGATTTCTCCGCCGAACGCACGCAACAGCGGCAGCAACGCCCTGCCAACATTGCCGCAACCCACAACCCCCATCGGCCGTCCGCTCAACAGGATCGAATCCTGGTTGTCGCCCTCACCGTAGAGCGATTCGCTGCCCGCGCGGATCGCGGCGTCGGCCTCGTGGATGCGGCGGGCGGAGGAGAGCGCCATGCCGAGCGCCATTTCCGCGACAGGCTTGGAAAAAACCGGTCCGGTCCCGAGGACATAAATCCCCCGGCGATGGCATTCCATGTAGTCGATGTTCGGCATGAAATTGCTCTCCACGTTGAAAACAGCTTTGAGGTTCGGCGCCCGGTCCAGCCGCTCCTTGCTCAGCGGGGATTGCCCGACGAGGGCAACCGCTTCGGGCAGGTAGCGATCCAGATGCTCATCTGTGGCGGGCGACCCGTCATGCCAGATCACATGGCCGAGCGACTCCAGCCGTTGCTTCGTCTGCGCGTCAAAAATCTGCTCCACGGAGCGCGGAAACGGGTCAAACAAAATCACGGGGCGGTTATCATTTTTCATGGCTGTGCTAATATTTCGGGTTGGTTGGCTGCTGGTTTATCTTGACACAATGAATCAGGATTTCCCCGGAAAGACAAAGGCGTTGGGCTGAAGTTACCAGTGGCGTGCGACATAGGGGTCGTCCTCGACAGCGACCATGTTCAGGTAATTTGAGGCGAGCACAAGCCGCTTTGCGATCTTCTCCGGGTCGGCGAAGATCAACTGCACCGGGCCGTAGCCAATGCCGCCGTCGTTAATCGGGTCGTCATCCAGCAGGGTGATCACGTTCTCCCCGGCCTTAAGCAAATCCGGTGGGATGGGGTATTTTCGCGGCGTGTTGTAGGCCGAGGGCGAGGTGAAGAAGTTATCCGGGCCGGTGTGGCCGATCTTCGTCCCGTTGAGCCAGGTGGTATCCCAGTCGTCCACCCCGCCCATGACCAGGAACGGCTCGGCCCCGGCGGGCAAGGCTGCCGGGAGCGTGAAGCTCTTGCGATACCAGAAGAAGCCGTTGTGTTTTTTCCAGTCGGCATGTTGGGGCTGGTAGTGACCGGGCACCGTGACGTCGTGCCATCGGGGGTCGTTCGCTGGCGGGCAAGGCTGCTCGGTCTTGCCGATCGCGCAGCCCTGCCACTTGCCCTCCAGGCTGAACGGCTCGACGGCGGCTGCCAAGTCCCCGGCTGGCTTGAAGAAGTTGATGACCATGGGCGGGTTGAGGGAGCCGTCGCTGTCGCGCATGCCGAGCCCGCCAGCGCGGTCGAAGTCAACCCGGATGGAGATCTGGTTCTTGCCGACTTTGAGCAGCCCGGCTGGGATGACGTAGCTGCGGGTCACCACCGCCACGTCGTTGACATGGTTGCCCAAGTCGCTCTGGCCGACTTTGGTGCCGTTGACCATGGTGAGGTCGCAGCCGGCGATCCGTCCGAACATGAGGATGGCATTAGCTCCGGCGGGCAGTTCCTTAACCTCGAAGCTCCGCCGATACCAGACCGTGCCCTTGTCGCCGCCAGCCTTTCCTGGCAGGGCAAGCTTGCGCCAAGCGGGAGCGTCGGGCGGGCAGGTCACTTGGGTGGGCAGCCCAGGGCAGGTCTCCCAATCCCCGGCGAGTTCGATCGTGCCGGCGGGCTCATCCTTGGCTTTCGGCGGGCGCAGGAAATAAGGGGCGGCCATCTCGACGCCGCAGTTCGAGAGCAGGACCACCAACGTCCGCTCGTTGAAACGTTTGGAACGGTCGAGCCAGAACCGTCTGTCCACGTTGAACATGTCCGGCTCGATCTGGCAGAGCACGAACTCGCCCTTGCCGCAAGGCACTCGGGCGAGAACGCCGCTATCCAACAGGAGGGCCGCGCCCTCGACCTTGTCCAAGGCGTTTATTTGGACGTCACCTTTCCAATAGAAGTCGGTGTTTCCCAGCCCCAGAAGCAGCGGGTCAGCGGCGGCCTTGCCCAGAACAGTGTGGTTCACCGCTTTGGGTTTGGCATCGACTACGAATGGCAGGCAGGCGAAGTCTTTGCGGGGCAGGCAGAATACCAATCCGCCAGCCTTGGCAAACGCGTCCAGCCCGGCCGGAGCGGCGTCGCCGCCTAAGATTAGGGCGTCGGCGGGCTTAGCCTCGGCGAGGTCTTTAATCCTCTTGAAGTCGATCCGGAGCGACTCCAAGAGCTTAGCCTCGGCGTCGCCACCGAGATAGACGGCCTGACGCCAACTGGCGGGCTTCTGGGCTTCGGTGAAGTTGAGCAGGTTCGACAGGTAGCGCTCGGCGGCAGGGTCGCTTTGGGTGCGGGCGGTGACGTCGAGCTGGTTGAAGACGAGTGTCCCGCGGCCATTCCGCAGCTCCAAGGCGGCGGCGTAATTGAGGGCGAACTCGCAGTCCACCAGCGTGCGGTAGTTTCCGGTGTCCGGCTTAATAATGACCACGGTGGCGACGTTATGGGTGTTGCCCCATTTGATGTAGCGATGGCGTTGCTTGCCGTCGTTGCCGGTGTAGAGGTAGCGGGCACCGCCGCCGCAGCCCTCACTGGGGCTGAGGTTCTGGAGGGCGACCTCGTAGCCGCTGGTCAAGGTGGCGGCACCGCGCCAATACTTCAGGCAGGCGTCGGGAAGGCCGTCGAAGAGCGGGCAGTTGGCCACGCGGGCGTAGGCGTCGCGCGGGGAGGCATACTCGGTGCGGAGCTTGAAGCGCGAACGCAGGGTTTTCTCTGACTGCTCGAGGATGAGAACGTTCTTGCCCAAGGCGAGCAAGGCGCCGAGGTCGAGGCCCTCGGGGAGGACTTGGAGTTCATAGTCGAACGCTCGGCGGCCGAAGACGATGGTGTCGTAGGCCGTGAGGTCGGCGGTGAACGGCAGGAGCTGGAAGTCGGCTCCGAGTTTCTCAAGGGTTTTAACGGTGTCGCCCTCGGGGTCGATCAATGCGAACGTTTTTGTTTTGATCGGCCGGGGGGCGAGGATGTCAATCCGGCAACTGTCGGCGCAGAGTGGCTTGCCGTCGGCGTCGGAGAGGGACATGGAGAGCTCGCCGTGGCGGTCGGGGCCGGCGGGGATGGCGACCTCGATGGGGAGGCGGTGTTGGCCGCCGCCGGGGA
>Ga0194053_10000637_pt1 | contig 25601 bp, 20 predicted proteins | sample SepL228m_MetaG_FD_161684 | JGI IMG/M metagenome (GOLD analysis project Ga0194053, IMG submission 161684) | Anoxic zone freshwater microbial communities from boreal shield lake in IISD Experimental Lakes Area, Ontario, Canada - Sep2016-L227-8m | ecosystem: Environmental > Aquatic > Freshwater >... | reverse complement strand
CCCAGCCCCGACTGGCCTGACTTCGGATGTAATCAAGGCACGCAGCCCGCTGGGCATCGAGCGAATTAAAGTCCTTCTCCAGGCCAGCTGACGTGGACTTCCGAGTGTAGACGGCACACCGAATCACATGTGGAAGGCTCGAATCAGGTTTGGCTGCCATCCCGCCCTCCCCTACCGATCAAGCCGAAAAACAGAAACCCGTTCCAGGGCGTGCCTGTGATCTCCTTCGCGATGGCTGACATCCACAGTTACGCAACTGTGGCACTGATGGATGGCGCCCTTTGGGTTGGTTCGATCCGGCAGTTCAAGGATCGACAAGCCGTACCCCAAATTATTAGAATGCCCTATGCCGAGTAGCTCCTTGGAGGAGGTAAGGGCTCCTCCCTTGAACTCCAACGCGAATTTAATGCCGGCATTATTCGGATTGGTGTTATGCGCCTGGGCCCAGCCGCCAATGTCAATCCTTCCACCTCCCAGCGCCGGTTGTCGAACATCCACTTCACCATTACGGGTCATCTCATTCATGTAAAGAAGGCTGTGAAGGACACTGCTCTTCCCAGCGCTGTTTGGACCGAAAATAATGGTCAGCGGCCGGATGGGTAACTCCTGGGTAGCGCTGAAGGCCTTGAACGAACCCACCTTAAGTTTGCACAGCGCGTGAACGGGGAAGGGTGTTGAGCGGCGACGTTTCCCCTGCCTCTGAACAATTCTCGCCAGGGTCTGGTCGTCGCTAAGTGCTGCTTCGCGTCTGTGGGGCATAGCCAAAGGTCCCTTCCAACTCGCCTGGTAGCCAAGAATTTCAGCACTTTTGCGCCAAATTTTGTCTAATTCCTTTGGCAGATAGATTCCGAATGGGGAAGCACCAGATCAAGCAATGTTTGGATATTTCTGACGATCTCCCCACGGACTAGATCAAAGATTATGTTGAGTATATGCACACCCATCCACATTATCTCTGCCCTTGGATAGGTTTAGGGTCCTCGATTCCAACCCCTCCATTTGATATCCAGGTTTCACAGCATGATTTAGTTCATTCTTGGACTTCTGTCCACCGACCCACTCGAATCCGAATCGCACTATCCGAAGGCCAGCAAGAGTCCATGTTTACAGGCATGGTGTCGCTTAGGGCTACCTTATTTGGCCGGCCAGATAAAGATATTTCCAAATCTGTTAACGTAAGTTATTTTACGTAGATGTTTTTGCAAAAAATATTTTGAACCTCTGCCGCTTTGGATTGGAGGATTATTCGATAGTTGGAACTTGGAGATTTCATGGCAAGAGAGTCGCAGGGATGTCACATGTTGACTTGCGGAGTTCTCCTTGTCCTTCTCATACCCTTTGTCTTGTTTCAAATGATTTCTGAGTATCCATGGGTACTACTAATACCTATTGGACTGTTTCTCATTGTCGCCTCGGTGAAGGCTATAAAAATCAGTCTTGCCGAACGAAAAATTAACCAACTTAAGGCACAGACTGAAGCGGCAGACGCGGAAGTCAGGACTCGGGCTGAAGCCGGAGAGGCGAAGGCGCAGTGTCAACTCGGACTTTCCTACCTCACTGGCGAACACAACGGGAAGGACCTTGAGGCTGCTGTGAAATGGTTTCGTCTTGCCGCGGAGCAGGGATGGCCAGCAGCACAATGTGACCTGGGTGCCTGTTATGAGAAGGGAAATGGTGTCCCCGTTGATTACGACGAAGCGGTGAAGTGGTACCGCCTGGCTGCCCAGAAGAATGAACCCCAGGCCTTCAGCAATTTAGCGTGGTGCTATCGCACAGGTAATGGTGTTTTCCCGGATGCAATCGAGGCTGAGAAGTTGTATCGCCGAGCCATAGAAGGTGGTCTTTTATCCGCCTCAAATGAATTAGAATTTTTGCTGGCCTCTGATCTTTACCAATACTATGCCACTGACCCCTTGCCCCAATGCGTCAGAGGTACGCGCTATTGCAATGGGGATGGCTATCCGAAGGATTCTACGGAGGGGGTGAAATGGCTGCAAAAAGCCGCTGAGCAAGGAGATGAACTTGCCGAAAATAACCTTGGTCTTTGCTACAAGGATGGAGATGGTGTTCCAGTAGACCCAGTGTTGGCAATGCACTGGTTCCGCAAGGCCGCTGACCAGGGATCGGCAATAGCACAATCCAATCTAGCTGGCATGTATTCGAACGGAGTAGGGTGTACTCTGAATCTCGAAGAGGCTGTTAAGTGGTACCGTAAGGCAGCAGTGCAAGGGTATGCGAAGTCCCAATACGACTTGGCTTATAGTTTAAAGAATGGTCACGGTATAGCAAAGGATCCTGTCGAGGCAGTTGGTTGGTATCAAAAGGCGGCTGAGCAAGGAGAGTTACTTGCCCAGAACTGTCTTGGGGTTTGCTACGCAACTGGTGATGGGGTTCCGCAAGATTTTCATGAAGCTTTGAAATGGTTCCGAAGTAGCGCGGAGAAGGGCGATCCCTTCGCACAGTGGGAACTAGGCCTTCTGTATGAGCATGGAAGTGGCGTACCAAAAGACCCGGATGCGGCCGTCAAGTGGTACCAAATGGCTGCTGTCCAGGGCTTATCGATTGCCCAGTTTCAGCTTGGATTATGTTATCGCACTGGACTCGGGGTTACAGCAGACCCCACTGAAGCCAGGCGCTGGCTCCAACTGGCGGCCAATCAAGGAATCTTAGACGCCACCAAGTTCCTCCAGGACGATCTAGCTATTACGCCTAGCGAAACGCCATCTCCTATCAATAGTGACCAACCTTTAGCTAAACCGAAGAGACCAAGGACTAAGTCCACCCCTACAAAGAAGGCCCTCTAAGCAAGCCGCGCCATGCTCGCCTTTAAAGGGATAGTATTCGATGCCTAGCGAATTATTGGATTGGGACCGGGATACCCTGAAGATCAACATGTTCGCAGCGACCCAGGCGGAACTAGAAATCACGTCAAAGCCATCGTTCTATACGATTATCGAACGGACCAAAGCAGGGCCCTTCTGGACCCTTACCGTGGAAGCCAGTGGGCATGGCAACGGTGTCTTGGATGAAGCACTAGAAAGTGCTAAAGCGTGGTGGGGTGGGCCCCACCGTGGGACGGCTGACATCCTCTCCGTGCTGCCAGAGGAACACCAAATTACTCTTCGATTTTGCACGGTTCCCCCTCCCGAGGCAGGAGGGACCCTACTCATTTATCCGGCTCGCTACCTAGAAAAGGTCAGAGATGCCTGGTTGGATCAAGACTGGGTCGAAGAAATCTATCAATGGCTTCATGGCCCCTTCAGCGGTGTCGATGTGGCGACCAACTCCTGTGTTCCGAAGATGCTTCCAGGGTTGAAATTACGTGAAAGACAAAGGGCTTCCTTCCAACTAGTGACCAACCCAGTGAGTTTCCTTTCTGGCCCTCCCGGCACAGGGAAAACCTATACCCTTGGATATTTACTTGCTCACATCCTACTTCAGGATCCGGAGGCCAAAATTCTGTTGGTCTCGACCACCAACTCGGCGGTGGATGAGGCAATCCTCGCCGTCGACAGGGCTTTGAACACCATGGCCGACAGGGATTGGCGGTGTCGTGAGCTTGTTAAGAAGTGCAAAAGGTTGGGCAGTCGATTTATTGCCTCAAATTACGAAAAAAGGGAATACCTCATTCCAGAGGTCAATAAGACCCTTATCGCTGAACTTGCCATATTGGAGAACGCAAAACCCGACCCTCAGGATCTCCAGGCCTATGCCAAGTGGAAGGATGAAGTTGAGGAGATCCGAGCCACGCTCAAGGCCCATGTAGTGAAATTGGTCATGAAATCACGCCTCGTGGCCATGACGTGTACGCGTGCTGTCTTTGGACTAGACGACCTAAGAGCCTGTCCACGATTCGATTATTTAGTGTTTGATGAATCAAGCCAGGTCGGGCTGGCCCATGCTCTGCTGCTGGTCCCTCTGGCCGAATGGGTTCTTTTCACGGGTGATAAGGAGCAATTGAAGCCGATCAACCAGGCTGAGGACGATCTCACCAACCTCTTGCTTGGGCAGTCAATGTTTGACCTCAAGGACGAGCGAATCCACGCTTCTTGTTTCCTGAATGAACAATCGAGAATGGCTCCCCCCATTTGCAATTTGGTAAGTCGGGTCTTCTACAATGGGCAGTTAAAGGTAGCCAATGAGTGTCTTGGTGATTTCAAATGGGTCCAATTCAGAAGCAGGCCCCCTCTACGCGACTTCCCTGGTCACCTCTTTCTCTTGGACCTAATGGAGGGGGGTCAATGGAGCCCTTATTACAACGGATATATTCGTTACGCCTCGGCCAGTCTTATCGTGGAGAACGTCGCACGCCTAATCCCTTCTCTCCAGCCCAGTGAGATTCTGGTCCTTACGCCGTTTAGAGCTCAACGGGCTGTCCTCAATGGCATGTTAAGGCATCTGGCTGAGGAGACTGGGAGACCTGAACTGAAAAAGGTTCGAGTCTCGACTGTCCACCGGGCCCAGGGCCAGGAATGCCACACCGTTTTCTTCGATCCGGTAGATGAAGGGAATGCCTGGCTGGACCGGAAGGACATGTCTTGTTTGATCAACGTTGCGTTGAGTCGGGCTCAGGCCAAGTTATTTCTTCTTCTCTGCAAAGACAATTGTAAAAAGAATAGAACTCTCCATACGATCCTCGAGACTTATCGAACCATGGGCTTTGAAAGCGTGGCCCGAGCCCAGGCCAAACCCTTAAACACTTCATCGGTCTGGGGCATTCGTGAACTCTCCGACAAGGTCCAATTGGATCTCCGGGAGACTGACGCGATGCCAACATGGGATCCTCGCACTTCGGGAGTGATCCGTCCAACCACGGTGGATGTGATTCTTGAGGAGATGTCTGCCGCCCAGGAGGTTCTCCCCAATACTTCGGTTGTGATCCTCACAGGAACCGCGCAACAAGCAGCAGTCTTCCGGGACCGGTTGCCATATACCAACGAGAAGACGCAGCGTGCCGCGAGCATTAGAGGCCCGCAAGACCTGAATGAAGAAGGGGCCGATACCGTCTACCTGGACACGGCAGGGCTCCTTGGCCAGGCGCTTGACCCTACCGACCCACTTGCGCTGGCTTTAAGGGCAAGGACCTTGAGTCGACACAAACTGGTGGTGTGGATCCATCCAAAGGAAACTCGGCATCCCTTGTGGAACACCTTCCTGGACATTCTTCAGGCGCCCAGCGTAGAGGCAGCGAGTAAGTTACGGCCGCCCCCGAGCTCCTCGACAGGCACCTACCCTCTAGCCTCAGGCCCTGTCTTGGGGCCATCGGCCATGACAATCTCCGCACGCGGGAAATCCAGGAGCCTTCCTTCAAGGTACGAGATGACCTGGATCCTAAATATCCATTTCACGAGTGACGTCAAAAGGCTTCAGAAGGAGACGGGCATCTCCTATGCCCGTTACAAGGCATGTCTCCATGAACCAGAGCTGCTAACCCCCAATGAGGCTGCACAGCTTAGGAAATTCCTTCCTTCAGAATCCGACAGTGCTCATTGATCACATTCACCGGCAATACTGACACCCAGTCGAACCGTGGTAGTGGCCAATAACCTAACCATTATTTATTAATTACTTACGCCATCGATTCGAACCCAACTTTCGATAATCTCAACAGTGTCACCTGCGCCCATAGATGTAGCGGCGCTTCCAGACATCGACTTCGCTCCGGAGCTCAGCCTCTGTCTGTTGCTGAGCCGTGGGGCGATCACGGGTGGGCTGCGATTCGGAGGCTGGCTTAGGTCCGGATGCCTGGCGCTCGGACGGGGTCTTCCAGCGCTTGAACAATTCGGGGAGGTCGATCTCTCCGAGGAAAGCTCGCGCTTGCTCAAGGCGCTCCCAGAGCTTGGCCTGTTCCTCCAATGCGGCCTCCTCCACCAGCCGTTCGACCTCTGCCAGGAAGGCCTGAACCCTCTTGGCCTGGTCCCATCGCTTCATGAGATCCAGCAGTTCGTCCTTGCTGTCCTGGATGGCCTGCTTCCTCGCCCGCTCCAACGCGGCTAGCCGCTCCTGTTCTTCCTCGATGGCCCGCTTCTTGAGCCAGGCCTGGTGCTCTGCCGCGCGCCGTTCGGCTTCAATTCGCTGCTTTTCCAAGTGGGCTTTCACCAGGGGGACCAACTTCGCGGCATGAGCCTTCAAGGAGCCTGTGATTTGGTCGAACATGGCCGGAAGCCCACCCACTTCTGGCTCTACCCAATACCGTTCCCAGGGAACGGCCTCATAAGGCGAGTAAGCGCGTATCGCGATCCTGCCAGTCGTAAAATCATGCGTCGACGTGTAGTAGGACGGTGCAGAGTACCTTTTCCTGCCGCTGGGTGGTGGGATGTCTGAAAGCCGGATCCACTTCCCATTCCGTTCCTGTGCTTCGACACGCTCCATGTACTCGAAGAGCGTAAAACCAATGGGCATGGTGCCGATGTAGACGATGGTCGATCGCGCCGGATGCCAATGCTGCCAGGTCGAGGCCCATCCGTCCTTGCCCTCACAATGCTTCAATTCAGGCCTGTGGAAGAAGAGCCCCTGGGGGCTGTAATCCACCCGGCACCCCTTCCCCCCGAGGAACTTGAACAACTTATTCGCGGTCTCGACCGCATAGGCCACGGTGCTCTTGGTGACATAGATATCAGGCAGCAATCGCTTAGAGGGGCGGAGGTATTTGTTATACATCTCGCTTCCTTCCTGCAGCTTCGCCTCCACCCCGACTAGGAGTGGGTGCAGGCCATGAGGAGGAACCGCTCTATCAGGGATGCCTTTCCCGGTGGCTTGAGTTGACGGAGCAGGATAGGGCTGGCGGGGCGCAGCCTCCCACCCCCTGGACCACCCCAACTCATCCCCGGGTTCAGGCGGAGGAAGGAGTGGGACCTTGGGCTTCCCCCCAGCTGCTTTCTTGGCCCAGTAACCCCGCGGAGGACATGGGACATTCAAACGTCGACAAATCCGGGCAAGGAATGAGGAAGACACCTCATAGCGCTTGGCCACAGTCAGCATGGGCTCCGCCCATACTTCCTCGTAGAGTCGCTCCCGGCCGATCAACATGCCTAAAAAATAGGCCTGACTGGCCACTCAGCCAGCCTGATGGGCAGACTTAGACTCGGGAGAAACCTAACCACGCCCCTCTGAGATTTGGACTTCCGGTGTGAACCCCATGCGAAAGAACGCCCGCAGGTCGCCCCCGGGGGAATTTTCGCGCGGCAACTTGTCAGGTTTGTCTGTCCCGGCACCGAAGAGGCATCAGTGAGCCGTCCGTGCTCCCTTCGGAAGACCCCCACCTCCTCGGACATGCCAGAGGAACCCTCACATCAATCTAGCCACTAACTATTTGAAGATGAGTGTCTTGGAATCAGTTTCGGAAGAGGTGGCAGGAGCTGGTTCGGGTTCGGAATTCCTTCAAAAATGTCTAACAGGGCATGTATCGCCAAGGCGGCGACATCCTCCAGGTGCAAGTCCACGGCGGTCAAGGGAGGCTTGCAGTTCCGGATGCGGAACCCGTCGTAGCGAGTGACGATCTTAAGGTCACCGGGAATGTTGCGGCCCAGTTCCTTGGCAGCGAGAACGGCGCCGACCGCGAAGGCTTCGGCGATGGCGCAGATGCCATCGATCTCAGGATGTTCCAACAGCAGTTGCTTGGCGGCGAGGTAACCCGCACCGTCTCCGCCGGCCTCGATGGCCTTGCTGACGATGGGAGCCATCCCATGCTCCTGGCAGAAATTCCGGTAGGCGGCCTCCGTTTCGATATAGGAGCTTCGTTCTGAGGCGCCGATGAGGAGGGCGATGTGGACAGCTCCCTGGGCGAACAGATGGCGGAACAGCAACTGGGCGGCCGCAGTGGAATGAAGGTCTATGAAGGGGACCGAATCGAGCCCCGCCTGCCGCCCGAGCGAGACCACCGGAATCCCCATATTCTGGAGCTGGATAACTTGCTCATCTCCGGCGGCAGGTTCAACTACGATGGCGCCATCAATATCGAGCCTTTCCAGGGGCAGGCGGGAGCTTTCGTAGGGCGGGATCAGCATGAGGGCTAGCCCCTTGGTAAGGGCGACCGATGCTGCCACGGCGGCGATCTCCATCAGGAAACCCAGCCTGGATTCGCCACCGGAGATGTTCAACGGCATGGACGAGATAAGGGCAATGGTCTGTGCCTTGCGGCTGCGCAACCGCTGGGCCCGGACGTTGGGAACATAGCCGAGTGCGCTGGCACATCCCTTGACCCGGTCTCGCGTGTCCTGACCCACCAGGCCCTTGCCATTGAGGACCAGGGACACCGTGGTTATGGAAACCTTGGCTTCCCTCGCCACATCGAAGATGGTCGGTCGCTGTTTGGGTGGGGACGGCATGGTGATCGGGTTTCCTCACGGGTCAAACCTGGGCCGGCAGGGGTACGGAACGGAGCGGATCCCAGCATAACGTGCTGGGTTGGGCCCGGTTTGGCGGGATGCCAAGCCAGGGAAAGGGGCAAGATCAGAGGATATAAGGAATAAATTTTTTCGTTTTTTTTACGTCTAGACAAGCGTTCGCAAAATCTTACATTGAGTTGATAAAACGTTTTACTAACCAACTCCAATGAAGCGAGAAGGCTTCGATGAAATCCTTCGACTACTTCGAACCGCACTCCCTTGAGGAGGCCGTTGGCCTCCAGCAGCAAGGCCAAGGTCGGGGTTGCTGGCTGGCAGGCGGAACCGACTTGCTGGTCCAGATGAAAGAGCATGTCCGGCAGCCAGAATTGGTAATCAACTTGAAGAAGATCCGGGGCCTGGACGACTTCCACTTCGACCCGGTCACTGGCCTACGACTGGGCGCCCTTGTCACTGCCCGGGAGGTGGAGACGTCACCGCTGGCGCACCAGCACTACGCCGGTTTGGCCAGGGCCTGCACGGATTTCGCCTCGATCCAGGTGCGCAACCGCGCCACCATCGTGGGCAATGTCTGCCGCGCCTCGCCATCCGCCGACACCCTGCCGCCGCTTTTGGCCGACGACGCCTCGCTGTGTATCCATGGTCCTCGGGGCACCCGCATGGTGCCGCTGGAAGGCTTCTGCACTGCCCCGGGCCGGACGATCCTGGTGTCGGATGAGATCGTCACCCATGTGCTTGTCCCTGCCCCTGCGCCTGGCACCGCCAAGGTCTACCTTAAGCACGGCCGACGCGAGCAAATGGAACTGGCCACGGTGGGTGTGGCAGTAAGCCTCACCATGAGTCGGGGCCGGTGCTCGAGGTTGGGCATCGTTCTTGGCGCCGTCGCTCCGACACCGTTGAGGGTGCCTGCGGCTGAAGCCCTTCTTCTCGACGAGGAGCCGACTCGGGAACGGATCCATGCAGCGGCTGCGGCGGCGGCCCAAGCCTGCCAGCCCATCAGCGACGTGCGTGCCAGCGCCGGGTATCGGCGGCAGATGGTGGAAGTTCTGACCCGCAGGGCGCTGGAACAGGCCTTAGAGGTGCTCCGATGAACCAGGTGATCAACCTGACCCTGAACGGCGAGCCGCGCACTCTCATGGTGGCGTGCCACCGGACACTTCTGGACACCCTGAGGCTCGAGGGCGGCCTGACCGGCACTAAGAAGGGCTGCGACGTGGGCGAGTGCGGCTCCTGCACCATCATCATGAACGGCAAGCTGGTCAATGCCTGCCTGGTGCTGGCGGTGGAGGCCAACGGCGCCGAGATAATCACCATCGAAGGCATCCAGCGCTCGGCGCTGGAACTGCATCCCCTGCAGGAGAACTTCATCAAGTACGGCGCGGCCCAATGCGGCTTCTGCACGCCGGGCTTCATCGTGGCGGCCAAGGCCCTGTTGGACGAGAATCCGCGCCCCACCATCGACGAGATCCGCTTTGCCATGGCTGGGAACATCTGCCGGTGTACCGGCTACACCAAGATCGTCCAGGCCGTGGATGAGACCGCCCGAGAGATGCAAGAAAACGGCAGGGAGGCGCTATGACCGCCTTCTCGATCATCGGCAAGAGCGTCAAACGCAATGACCTGATCGATAAGGTCACCGGGTCAGCCAAGTACGTCGCCGACATGCAGTTTCCCGGCCTGCTTTATGGCAAGACGCTGCGCAGCAATGTGGCCCATGCGCGAATCCTGCGCATCGACGCCAGCAGGGCTCTGGCGCTGCCGGGGGTCAAAGCAGTGCTGACCCACACCGATGTGCCCCGGGTGCTGCACGCCGGATCGCCCCATCCCCGGTCAGCCTCCCTCTCTTGCGACCAGTACATCCTCGACGACAAGGTCCGCTTCTGGGGCGAGAGCGTGGCCGTGGTCGCCGCCACCAGCGAAGAGATCGCTGAGGAGGCGCTGGGCCTGATCCAAGTGGAGTATGAACTGTTACCGGCCGTGTTCACTGTGGAGGAGGCCCTCCAGCCCGGGGCCCCCTTGGTCCACGACCTTGGACCCGGCGGCAACCAGGTGCTGGACCCCGTGACCTGCCAACGAGGCGATGTGGAACAGGGCTTCCAGGAAGCCGACCTGATTCTGGAGGGCGATTACGAAGGCGGCCGCCCCGTGCCAGCCTATATGGAGCCCAACGTTTGCACCTGCCAGTGGGACCCCACCGGCGGCCTCACCGTCTGGATCTCCACCCAAACCTCGTTCATGGTCCGCGGCATCATGGCCGAGGTGTTGGGCCTACCTCTGAACAAGGTGCGGGTTCTGGTGGACCACATGGGCGGCGGCTTCGGTGCCAAGCAGGACCTGTTCCAAACCGAATTCCTGTGCGCGCTCCTGGCCCGGAAGACGGGCCGTCCCGTGCGAATGGAGTTCACCCGCGAGGAGACCTTCCTGGGGGGGCGCACCCGCCACCCCGCCCGGATCTGGCTCAAGCAGGGGTTCAAGAAGGACGGCACCATCACGGCCCGTCAGGCCCGGATCGTCTATACATCCGGCGCCTATGGCTCGCACGGGCCAGGCGTGACCAACGTCGGCACGACGGCACTCGCCTCGCTCTACCGCTGCGAGAACATCCATGTGGTGGGCAGCTGCGTCTACACCAACACCCCTATCGCCGGCGCCTTCCGCGGCTTCGGCGTCGTCCAGGCTTACTATGCCCTGGACATCCAGATGGACGAGGCTGCGGTGGCCCTGGGCATGGATCCGGCCGAACTCAAGCTGAGGAACGCGGTGAGGGAAGGGGACGTTGCACCTTCAGGCCATCCCCTGATCGGCCATGGCCTTGAGGACTGTATCCGCCGCGGCAAGGAGGAGGTGGGTTGGGAGGCCCTGCGCAGCCGCGAAAGGGACGAACACGGCCCGGTGCGCCGCGGCTGGGGCCTAGGCTGCGAGATGCACGGCAGCAGCGCCTACCCCGGCATCAAGGAACAGGGCAACGCCATCGTCAAGATGAACGAGGACGGCACCGTGGTGCTGTTCACCGGGACCGCCGGGCTGGGCACTGGAACCCATACGGTGCAAGCACAGATCGTCGCCGAGGAGATCGGTGTGACCTTTGAGAGCGTCTCGGTGGTCCACGGCGACACTGACGCCGTGCCCTGGGACATCGGCGCCTTCGCCAGTCACACGACCTACATGGGTGGACGCGTCGCGCAGATGGCGGCGGCAGAGGTCAAGGCCCAGCTGGTGGCGCGCGCCGCGTTGCAGCAAGATGTGGACCCAAGCCAGATCGAAGTTCGCGGTGGCGTCGTCTCCGTGAAGGGTACGGACCGGTCTGTTTCCGTGCGCGATGTGATGATGGCCAAGCGGGGCATCCCCGCCCCACAGTTCGTGGGCAGCGCCACCTACCACCCCACCAAGTCCTACTCCTTCGCCGCCCACTTCGTTGAGGTCGCTGTGGACATCGAGACCGGCGCAGTCAAGGTGCTGCAAGTGGTCCCGGTGCACGAGGTGGGCAAGGTGATTCACCCCGTGGCGGCCGCCGGCCAGATCGAAGGCGGTATCCAGCAGGGCATCGGTCACACGCTCTATGAGGACTTCCAAATCGACCTTAAAACCGGACGCTCCCTTAATCCAAATTTCGTGGATTACAAAATGCCTCTGTCCATGGACATGCCTACGATCCGTACGGTGCTCCTAGAGACGGCCCCCGACCCCGGTGGGCCCTGGGGCGCCAAGGGAATTGGCGAGGATCCCATCGTCGCCATCGGCCCGGCCATCGCCAATGCGATTTACGATGCCATCGGGGTGCGCTTCCACCACTACCCCATCAAGCCCGAGCAGGTACTGGCCGCCCTGCAGGAACGGGAAGGAGGGGTGCAATGACTGACCCTTCCAGCAAAATCCCGGTAACCATCCTCACGGGCTTCCTTGGGTCTGGCAAGACCACCCTGCTCAACCATATCCTGGCCGGGCGCCACGGCCACCGCATCGCCGTGATTGAAAACGAAGTGGGCGAAGTGGACGTGGACTCCGACCTTGTCATGACCTCCAAGGAGGAGATCTTCCAGATCGTCAACGACTGCCTATGCTGCGTCATCTCGGTGCGGGATGACCTGGTGAAGATCCTCCACAAGCTACTGGAGATGAAGGACCAGTTCGATAGCATCCTGGTGGAGGCCAGCGGCCTGACCGACCCGACCCCGATTGCCGCCACCTTCTTCAAGGACGAGGAACTGGCGCGCCAACTCTCCCTGGACGGCATCGTCACACTGGTGGACGCCCTGCACTTCGAGCGGCACCTGGAGGATCCCGCCCTGGACGGTCACGACAACCAGGCCGTGGACCAGATCCTGGTGGCCGACCGGATCCTGCTCAACAAGACCGATCTCGTGGATGACGCCGCCCTGGTCCGCATCGAGTGCCGGATCCGCGGCCTCAACGCCACTGCCGATATCATCCGGACCCGCCATGCCCAGGTGGAGTTGCGGCACATCCTGGGCATCCAGGGCTTCGCCCCGTCCAGTCTCTATATCCGAGAACCGCATTTCCTCAGTGAGCCCTGTTTGGTGGGAAACGAGCACTCCGACCACGACCACGACGAAGCCTCCGGCCATGAGCACGACCCCAGTATCAGCTCGGTCTCCCACCTGTTCGAGGAGAGCTTCGACCTGCCGAGGCTCGAAACCTGGCTGCAAGCCCTGGTTGAGGCCGATGGGGACCATCTATTCCGGCTCAAGGGAATCGTGGCCATCGCAGGGGACCCTCGCCGCTACGTGCTCCAAGGCGTGCATCGCATCCTGGAATTGCGTGCGGCAGAACCCTGGGATGGCCAGACCCCCAGGAGCAAATTCGTCTTCATCGGGCGCCATCTGCAGGGGCAGGTCCTTCGGGCCGGCCTGAGCCGCTGCCTGGCCATTCCCGAGCCGTGTCCGGCCTGAATCCCTATCCACCTTTTTCAAGGAGAGCCGCATGATCTTCGACACCAGTTGCTACCCGACCAACCTGGTCGATCTGGCCTGGCGCCACGATGGTGACCCGTTCACGGCCGAACGATTGATCAAGATGATGGACGGCCCCTACCTGATCAACGGCAAGCCGCGCCGGGTGGACATGGCCTTCATTCAGCCGCCTCAGGGCAATACGCTCTACACCGACGGTTTCGGCGACCTGACCGGTCGCGCCGCCATCCGTGCCTACATGGCCTATACGGTGGAGTGCGTCCAGAAGTATCCCGACCGGTTCGCCGGCTGCTTCGTCTACAACCCGCGCTGCGGCGTGGACAACGGTGTCGAGGAGATCCGTTTCCATGCCAAGGAATACGGCTTCAAGATGGTGCAGCTGCAGGCCAATATGCACAACTACCGGCCTGACCGCGCCCTGGATTGGCTCCGTCCGGCCATGCGCGTGTGCGAAGAGTTGGGCCTGCTGGTCAAGCTGCACACGGGCGACGGCCCCTACAGCATCCCCACCGAGTGGTATCCGCTGATTCGCGAATTCCCCAACGTGAATTTTATCCTGGCCCACTTCGGCGTACAGACCGGGGGCGTCTATGTGTTCGAGCCGTTCCGCATGGCCATGGACACGCCCAACGTCTATGTGGAGACCGCATGGTGCCTGCAGTCCCGCATCGTCGAGTTCACCAAGGAGCTGCCCACGCACAAGGTCCTCTACGGCTCCGACACTCCCCCCAACGAACCCGGCATGTGGCTGAGCCTGCTAGAGGTGCTCTGCCATGAGCCGCCCCAGGGGCTGAACCTGAGCGAAGAGGTGTTGGAGGACTACCTGGGCAACAACTTGGCCCGGATGGTTGGCATCACCCCCACCCCCTTCCCCAAGACCCGCGAAGACGCCTTGGCGCTCCTGGCCAAATAACCCGAAGGAGAGACACATGATCATCGACACCCACCTGCACCCCACCAACCTGGTCGACGAAGCCTGGCGTCATACCGGCACGCCCTTCACCGGGGAACGCATGATCAAGATCATGGATGGCCCGTACATGATCAACGGCAAACCGCGCCGCATCGACATGGGCTTCATCCAGCCGCCTCCGGGCAACACGGGCCACCGCGATGGCAACCGCATGGGCCGCGAGGGCATCCGCGACTACATGGCTTACATGGTCGAGCTGACCCAGCGCTGGCCGGACCGGTTCGTCGGCAACTTCGCCTACAACCCGCGCTTCGGTCCCGAGAATGGCGCCGCCGAGATTGAATTCCATTACAAGGAATACGGTTTCAAGATGATCAAGCTGCACGCCAACATGCACGGGTACCGGCCGGACCGGGCCCTAGACTGGCTGCGCCCCGCCATGAAGATGTGTGCCAAGTACAACATCGTGGTCCTGATCCACACCGGGGACGGGCCCTACACCATCCCCACCATGTTCTATCCCATCATCCGCGAGTTCCCCATGGTGAACTTCATCATCGGGCACTTCGGCGTGCAGACCGGTGGGAACTATTCCCAGGAAGCATTCTGGATGGCTATGGACACGCCCAATGTCTATTGCGAATCCGGCTGGTGCTTCCAGTCCCGCATCGTCGAATTCGCGCGGGAGCTGCCCCGCAACAAGATCGTCTTCGGCACCGACACGCCGCCCAACGACCCCTACATGTGGCTGCGCGAGCTGGAAGTGCTGGGCATGGACCCGCCCCAGGGCATGAATCTGGATGAGGATGGCCTTGAGGACATGCTGGGCAACACCATCGCCCGCCTCTGCGACATCCGCACCAGCCCGCCGCCCCGCACCCAGGAAGAAGCCCAGGCACGCCTCACCGACTCGTACGCCGGCCTCGCCCCGGCCTAGGAGAGAACGCCATCACAGCCCCCGATCCCGCCCGAGGCCAGGACTTCCACCAGTTCCTCGCCTGGTACCAGGCCAACTGGCCCGAAGACGTATGTGTGCTTGACGAGCCGGTGAGCGCCGACCAGGAGATCACCGCCCTGGCCCAGACACTCGCTGCCCAGGGGCGGCACCCCATGCTGGTGTTCAACCACGTGGGGGACCTGGGGGTGCAGGTGGTGACCAATATATTCGCCTCGCGGGAGCGGGTGGCCCGGATTCTGGGGACCGACGTGCCCGGCTTGCACGCCCAATACCAGCGGCGCTCCCGCCAGCGCACGGCGCCCAGGCCGGTGCAACACGGCCCCGTGCTGGACCTAGTCCAGCGCGGGGACCAGGTTGACCTGCGTCAGCTGCCGATGCTGCGGCACTTCAAGAGCGATCGCGGGCCCTACATCACCAACGCCATCCTGATCGCCGAGCACCCGGACACCGGGGTGGGCAATATGAGCTATCACCGATCCATGGTGCACTCCCCCACCGAAATTGCCACCAGCCTGCACTCCCGGGGCGATCTCTGGCGGCTGACGCAACTGGCGAAGGAACGCGGCCAAGTCCTGCCGGTGGCCATGGTGATTGGCGCCCACCCCCTGATCATGCTGGCTGCATCCGCGCGCCTGCCCTTCAATGCGGACGAGCGGGAGGTGGCCGGCGGCCTGCTCGGGCAGGCCCTGGAGGTGGTCACCACCCCCTGCCACGGCCTCCAAGTGCCAGCCTGGGCCGAACTGGTGCTGGAAGGGGTGATCGATCCCAATGGCTTCGCCGAGGAAGGCCCGTTCGGCGAATTCACCGGCTATTCCTCCGACCGCTCCACCAACAACCTTTTCCGGGTGGATGCGGTGCTCCGCCGCCGGGACGCCATCCTGGTGGATGTGCTTGGCGGCAATTCGGCCGAGCACCTCAACCTGGCGCGCATCCCCCGTGAATCGGAAATGGCCGAAAAGCTCCGGGAGCGGTTCGCCTCCGTCACGGCCCTCCACTACCCCACCTCGGGCACCCACTTTCACGCCTATGTCGCGCTCAAGCAGACCCGTGCCGGAGAGGCCCGGCAGGTCATGCTGGGCCTGCTCGGCTGGGATCCCTACCTGAAGACGGTCATCGCCGTGGACCCGGACGTGGATGTGACGCAGGACAGCCAGGTGCTCTGGGCCCTGGCCACCCATTTCCAGCCGCATCGCGATCTGCTGGTGGTGGAGGGCCTGCCCGGAAGCGCGCTGGACCCCTCGGCCTCCGGAGAGGGAACCACGTCGCGGATGGGGCTGGATGCTACCCGCGGGCCGGACTTCAAGGCGGTCCGGGCTGAGCTTTCCTCTGAAGCCCTCACGCGGGCCGCCGCCATTTTGGCGGGCCTGCCCTGCGGTTCCTGAACCAAGCCCAACCACTCGGAACCCTGTTTCCGAATTCACGCATAGGAGAGAGCAATGAAGAATTTCCTCAAGGTGGCCCTCGCCGCGGCAGGCCTGCTGGGAATCATCGGCACGGCCCAGGCCGCTGCCCCCAAGGCCAAGGTGAAGATCGCCCTCATCATGGAAACCACGATGGACGACAAGGGCTGGGGCCAGTCCATGCACGACGCCATCAAGGAGGTCCAGAAGCGGTACGGCCCCGCCCTGATCGAATACAACTACAGCGAGAAGATGAAGCCGGTGGACGCCGGTTCCGCGGCCAGGCAGTATGCCCTGAGCGGCTTCGACATCATCATCTGCCACGGTTCCCAGTTCAAGAACGTGATCCTGGACCTGGCCAGCTCCTACCCCAAGGTCAGCTTCGCCTTCGGCACGAGCGCGGACATCGGCCCCAAGAATGTCTTCACATACATGCCCGAAAGTGAGGAGTCCGGCTACCTCAACGGCATCCTCGCCGGCTGCACCACCAAGAGCAACGTGATAGGCGTCGTGGGTCCGGTGGACGGGGGCGACCCCGCCCGTTACATCCGCGGCTTCACACTGGGCGTCAAGTCCGTCAATCCCAAGGCCAGCATCAAGGTTGCCTTCACCGGCAGCTTCGGCGACTACGTCAAGGCCGGGGAACTCGCCCACACCAATATCAAGATGGCGGGCGCAGACGTCCTCACTGGCACGTCCCAGCAGGCCATCGGCGCCCTGCGCGCTGTGGCCCAATACAAGGACAAGGCCGTGTGGTGGCTCGGGCTGGACTTCAATCATCTGATCATCCCCGAAAGTGAAAAGGTGCTGGCCGCCTCCAACTACGACAACCAGGTGGTCGTGGAGGAAATCCTCGCCCGCCGGGAAGCCAAGGTCCTGGGCGGCGAGACCATCGCCCTGAACTACAAGAACAACGGCCTCGTCTACCGCCTGAGCGAGAAGAACGCCGCCGCCATTAGCCCCGCAACCCGCAAGGCTGTCATGGATGCCCTCAAGTCCCTCAAGGCCGGGACCCTGGCCGTCAATTGGAGGGAAGTGAAGCTCTAACTCTACTGGGGCTCCCGGTTCCTGATAGGCCCGGGTCCCTACCTTGCCCCCCGTTCGCTCCGTATGGTCGCTGCGAGACCCTACGGAGCGGGGCGCAGCGTGGGTAAGCCGCGCCCTAGTTTCGCCTTCGGACCTTAAGGCGACATTGGGCCAAGCCGAGGCCGATGAACGAGAGATCATCCTGGCCACCCGCCAGACCGACACCAACTGACCTGCCTGCAGGACACGAATATCTACGCTGCGCATCCCGCGGCACCCACCCAAATCCCTTTTGGAGGTAGTTCAAAATGGCACTGCGTAAACTTCTCGCCATTGTAGTCAACGGAGCGGTCCTGCTCGCCGCCCCGCCGAAGGTCGCCTTCATCTACAACACGCCCGTCGGCGACGCAGGCTGGAGCTACCAGCACGACCAGGGCCGCAAGGAAGCCGAAGCGGCCCTCAAGGGCCAAGTAACCATCCAGACCTTGGAAAACGTCAACGAGGCTGCCGATTCCACTCGGGTGATCCACGATCTTTGCACGTCCGGGACCAAACTGGTCTTCACCACCTCCTTCGGCTTCATGAACGCGACCCTCAAGGCCGCCCAGGACTATCCGGATGTCACGTTCCTCCACTGCTCCGGCTACAAGACCGCCAAGAACGTGGGCATCTACAACGCGCGTTTCTATGAGGGCCGTTACCTCAACGGAGTCATTGCAGGCAGGATGACCAAGACCCATCTGGCCGGGTACGTGGCCGCCTACCCCATCCCCGAAGTGATCATGGGCATCAACGCCTTTACCCAGGGCATGCGTAGCGTCGATCCCAAGGCCGAGGTACGGGTCATCTGGCTAAACTCCTGGTTTGATCCCGGCAAGGAACGGGAAGCCGCCAACGTGCTCATCTCCCAGGGTTGCGACATGATCACACATCACATGGCCTCCCCGTCCGTGGCCCAGGTGTGTGAGGAAAAGCACAAGGATAAAGGGGTGTGGGTGTTCTCCTACCACTCCGATATGGCCAAGTACGCCCCCACAGCCCAGCTCACGGGCACCATCCACGTATGGGGAGATTTCTACATCAAGACCATCAAGGAAGTCCTGGCTGGGACGTGGAAGGGCACCAATCTTTGGGGTGGATTCAAGGAAGGCATGATCAAGCTCGCGCCGCTCAGTCCAGCAATCCCCGCCGACGTCCAGAAGCAGGTGGCCAAACTCCAGGCCGGGATCACGGCCGGAACCTTCCACCCCTTCCAGGGGCCTGTCGTGGCCCAGGACGGAACCTTAAAGGTCGCCGTCGGGAAAGTCATTTCCGACGACGATCTAGGCGGCATGAAATACCTCGTCCAGGGTGTGGCGTCTTCCCTGCCCAAGCAGTAGTGCCACCTCCTAAAAACAGTTTATAAGCATGATCTCTTCTATGTGTTCCTCTGCGCCTTTGCATCCAGTTTGATATGGAATGGATCGGCGCAGAGGGTAATAAGAGAAACGGATACTTCCCAAGATTTTGCACGAGCGTCCATTCCTACCGAGGTCCTCATGGTTCCAAGCGAACAGCGTCTTCTGATCTGCCGTGCCCGATACATGCTGCCCCTTTCGGAACCGGATCGGTCGCTGCGCATCCAGGATGGCTACGTGCTGGCCCGGGGGGAAACGATCCTGGAATCCGGCGCCTATACATCGGAAACGGGGCGCCGGCTTAAGGATACGTGGGGCACCCAACTCGACATCCTGCACACCCGGCGCGAGGTCCCGTCCACTGATGCCATTCCCCTGCAGGACATGGTTCTGCTGCCATCCTTCGTCAAGGCCCATGGCCATGATCACCAGCAACCACTGATCGGCATCGCCAAAGACGAACCTCTCACCGCCTGGCTAGACCACGCAGTCAACCCCTTCACCGGATTCCTCGCTGCCCGCCATAAGGAGCTCACTACCGACCTGGGCCGCTCCCCCCACCTGGCCACCTACCTCATGGCCCGAATCTGCGACATCCACTACGGAATCACATCGTCCCTGGTGCACCACTGCAACTGGAATAAGTATCGATTGGAGGAGATCGCCGCGGCTAATGAAGCCGCCGGGACCACCATGATCGTGGCCATCGGAGGCCAGGATCGGTTCTGCGTGCCCGCCCTTGTGGATAAACCTGGGGATGCCTTGGAGCGCTTGGAGAAGGGCCGAGCCATCCAGTCCGGGTGCCGGTGGACGACCTTCGTGCCCGGGCCCGACCAGTGCTTCTCCAACAGCCGCGAAGCCCTAGTGCCGCAGAAGGCCTGGGCCCGGGAGCACGGCACCCTGTTCCACATCCACAGCGCCGAGGAGCCCCGCACGACCCGCCGTTTCACTGAGTCCATCGAGCCCGGTTTGACGCCTGTGGAGTATTTCGAGCAGATCGGGATCCTTGATGCCGGCACAGTATTGGCCCACCAAGTGAATTGCGGCCCCCGGGACGTGGAGATCCTCGCCGCCAGCGGTGCCGCGGTAGTCCACAATCCTTTGGCCAATACCATCCTCGGTTCCGGCATGCCGCCGCTCATGGATATGCTCCGTGCCGGGGTACCGGTGGCCATCTCCACCGACGGATCAGGTTCAGGCGACAGCCAGAACATTCTCGCTGCCGCCCGTCTGGCCGCTCAGTACCAAAAGGCCCTGCACCAGGACGCCACGTTGCTGCCCGCCCAGCGCCTCTTGGAACTCATCACCGTGGCCCCCAGTCGCATCTTGGGTCTGAATCAGGGCGAACTGTCCGCTGGCCGCCAGGCGGACTGGATCCTCATCGACCTAGCCCGGCCCAACCTTATCCCCACACGCCTGGACAACCTCACCGAGAACCTGTTTTGGGCCGCGGATGGATCCGAGGTGGACACGGTGGTGGCCCGGGGCCGCCTTCTCAAGCACGATGGGGTTATCCGCCCGTTCCTGGACGGTACCCGAATCGAGGAAGTGCAGGCGCAATGCCAGAGGCTGTCCGAATGGTTCGTGGAGTACCGCCTCACGGCTCCGGAAGTTAAGGGGACTGGGGCGCACGCCTAAATCCCCATTCTCGTTTGGAAGATTATTACCGGTTGCGATGTCACACTTGGCTTGAGGGGAGGCGGGATATCCTCGATGGGTTTATTGATAAAACTATTGATATAACAAACCTTAAGTCAACCGACCATCAACGAGGGGCCCTGATATGGATCATCATGGGTGCAATATCTTTTGCACAGATGCCTCCCTCCGCTCTTTCGCCGGGGCGGTCCTCATAGCCATTGGGATGCGAGCAGAGGACGCGGCCTATACGGCTGAGGTGATTGTTGCTTCGGATTTGGCTGGGCATGAGTCGCACGGGATGCGTCGCTTGCCTGAATACGTAGAACGCACAGCCAATGGGCTGCTTGTGCCTGCGGAGCGACCAGTAATTGAACTCGATATGGGGGCATTGGTTCGACTCGATGGTCGCCTTTCCATGGGGCATATTGCCCTACGAGAAATTACAGACCTGGCTATTGATCGCGCGCGGGCGCATGGCATCACCGGTATCGCCCTGAGGCGAGCCTCTTATGCGGGCCGAATCGCAGATTACTGTGCCCGTGGAGCTCGAGCAGGCGTCGTTATTCTTTTCTGGTTCAACGATTCTGGGGCAGGCCAAGTGGTGGCTCCGAACGGCGGGAATGTAGCGCGGCTCTCAACAAACCCAATTGGCATAGGGATCCCACGCATTCAGGATCCACATTTCGTGCTCGATATGTCGACAAGTGTCGTGGCCATGGGACGCCTTTCCGAAACACGGGACCAGGGGCTTCCTGTCCCTACGGACTGGCTGACTCCAGGGGGCGCCATTAGACCAATTGGTGGATATAAAGGCACAGGCCTTGCGCTTGTGGCTGAGGCCTTGGCCGGCATTCTAACCAATTCCGGTTCCGTGTCGGCTCATCCAACGGAAGATGGTCAAGGTGTGTTCTGCGTGGCCGTTGATGTTGAACGTCTTCGCCCCCTTCCTGAATTTGCAAAGGAAATGGAGGACATGCTTGCCTACGTCCGTGATGTACCTCTGGAACCCGGCGCCAAGGTTGTTCGATTCCCTGGAGAATTAGGGGAGGCTTCAAAGAAAGAACGGCTTCGGCAGGGTGTGCCCATTCAATCCTATTGCTGGGAGCACCTGGAGCGTCTTTCAGTGCAATTCGGGATTCAACTTCCTGCCAAGTTGTGAGTGTTTAGTCCTATCGGGATGGATCCACCCTTGCACGGTCGCATGGGAGGTATTAATTCAGTAGATCTTGTATTGGGAACCACTGGTTCCCAACCTGGTTCCCAGCACTCGTAGGCTCAGGTTCATGACTAAGGCGCCAACCTTCCTGGCGAGGGAGTGGATGGGCTAGCCCCCATATCGACAAAAATTGTCTAACCGTCTGGGGTATTCATTGATTTGCCTGGATACGTGTGACGTTTCAGGTTGAATGGTCATCAGCGAAAACCCCGCTCGAACCTCGGCCCAGCCCGGAGTGGCCGAAGAAAGGTCCCAATGATCTACCACCCAAAACGAAATGATCACGGGAAGCAGGTCCCTATCGATTTCCCCCACACACCTACCCCCATGAGCTCCTGGAGCCAGGCAGAGCAGTCAGCCATCGTGGTCCCTGATGGGCCTATGCCTGACCAGGTAAACGGGGTGCCTATCCAATCCTGGAGCGCTCCCTCGACTTCGAGTGGAGGTTGGGGGAAACTCGCCCAAAGTCCCCTCCCGAATGAGCCCCCCTTTCAAGCCAAGGGCCAAGAACCAGCCGCGGGTGCCGTGGTGGTGGAGCCTGATGGACGGATCTGGATCGTGGCCCCCACCAATGAATTCGTGGGGACCATCACCACCTTCCCCAAAGGCAAGACTCAAGGCCTGGGCCTTCAGGCCACGGCCATCAAGGAGGTCTACGAGGAATCGGGCCTGCAGGTGGAGCTATTCAGCCACCTGGTGGACATCTCCCGCACGACCTCCCGGACTCGCTCCTACCTGGCCCGCCGTCTGGGGGGGAATCCCGCGGACATGGACTGGGAGACCCAGGCCGTGCTGCTAGCCCCCGTTGGGGAGCTCAAGGGGCTCCTAAACCTGGCCAACGACCAACTCGTCCTGGAAGCACTCCTCGACCGATGGCGGGAGCGGGCCTCCTGGTTCCCCCCTTCCTTGCCCTGAGCACCTGAGCCCTTCGCCATCCCTCTAGACAACAACAGACAAGGAACAACCATGTGGATCTTTCTTAACAATGCATTTCTCTCTATCGTGGATAAAGGTGGTGATGGAACGACTCTTCTTGTCCGAGCGCGCAAGGCCGAGGACATCCAACGGACCTTCCCCGGCGCCAAGGTGGAAGTGTCACCCAATAACGACTATCGATTTCGCTCTCGCCTAGACAGAGAAGTGGTAGCCCTGGCTCTTGCAGAATCGGTGCGCCAGATCACCTACCCCAACTTCAAAGGCAGCGTGTCTGAACATGATCGGCACGAGGCCTATATGGACGTCTGGCAGGCCATGTATCGCTTTCAGGGCCGGATCTGAGTTATGAATAGCTAACGGCCCATATCGCCGAATGATAATTACCAACAGCATCTGGCCAAGGTTTTATTGAAACCTCACAAGCTGATCCAAAAATCTGGCCTGAGGCATACCAATAGGGGTGCTGCGGAAATAGGAATGAAGGGTGATAATTCAAATTTATTCGAGGTCTTTCTTATGAGCTTCTCTGATTTTTTCGGCATCTTCGTGGGAGGAGGCTTCCTTGTCCTTATGGACCCCTGCGACATCGAAATCGAAAAGTTCTAGTATCACTCCTGGACCACGCTGAAACAGCCCATATTCACCTGGTTCTAAAGGCTTTTGAGGTGTAAAACACCATACCCCTGGGGATAATTCAGCCCTGGAAACAGGAACTATCCAACTACGATCTGGCAAGGCTATTTCGGTCATCGAAACCAAGCCAACTACCCCCATTCGTAATGCCCGAGTATCTTCTGGAACATCTCTAAGAGTTTTCACCAAGAATACTCTCCCTCGTGGTGATCCTTTAAACCCAAAAATGACAGACGGTGTCGTATCCTTCGTTCTGACAGGAGCTTTGGCGTCTTCAAATTCAAGGAAAAAGTGAAAGGAAACAATTCCATTTCTTGCTGAGAACCCGCCCAACACGCTGTCCAGAAGGATGTCCCTATCTTCTACCCGTAGGATCACATTTGTTAACCTGGGTTGCGGGCTATGGTCCTTTGCAAGCATTTTAACCAACGCGGCATCTCTCTCTGGAGATGGCGCGGGAATACCGGCTACAACTTGGCCCAACCCGATAGTTAACCCGGCGACAATCACTCTGCGATCCATTTACATCTCCGCTGGATTCTTTCGCCTACATATATTATTTCGAGCATACCTGAATTTTGAAGGATGTCCGATAGGTCCTGCTCTTCCTTCTAAGCCTAGTTCATATATTTTCATCTAGGCTGAAGCCCTCCTCGCTGGGATAGTGGGCCACGCTTCTTGCATGGAGGTATCCCATGGGGTGGTACCGCAAACCACAGGTCATCCATCACTACCCTCCGAACTCGGAGACACCGAAGGATGAATACCTCCGCGTGCTAGAGGCAGAGCCCTACTCTGAGCGTGCCGCGGCGATTGCCTATTTTCTTGGTAAGCACGAAGACAAGACCCAGGCCCTTCTCTACGCCAAGCGCCTCGGGGCCGACCCGGACCCTGCCCTGCGATTTGCAGGTGCATCTGCCCTAGTTCGCCTTCACTGCGAGGGCTCAAGAGATGCCGAGCAAGCTCTCTGGAGGCTCTTAGAGGACCCGAGTCCTAGGGTCCGGGCGAAGGTGGCCGAGGAACTAAAATGGGACAGCCTGCCAGAGACAGGGCGGTTGAAGCAGGCCCTTGCCAGGGATGCTGTGGTAGCGGTTCGTGTCCAGGCGGCGATAGGCCTCTATCATCATCACGATGAAGGCTGTCGGTCGGCGCTGATTGCACTTACACAGGATCCCTCCGCTGAGGTCCGTGCCGAGGCAATCGATGGGCTGCAGGCAATCGATCCAAGAAAGAATCCACCTTCGGTCGCTGACTATCTCCACTTCGCTGAGGATTCATCTCACCAAGTGAGAGCCAGCATTGCGGCTTGGCTCCAATTGACGGACCCAATCTTTGCCTTCCCTTACCTCTCCAAGCTGTTCCAGGACGTGGACTCGCTGGTCCGTTTTTGGGCAGTCATAGCACTTGGAGAGAACGAGAATGAAGTAGTGACGGACATGTTGAAATCCGCCGGCCATGATCCCGACCCATCAATTCGAGCGAAGGCATTGCAATTAATACAGCACCGCAAGTATCCCGCGTGCCTTGAACTGCACCTTGCCCACCTATCTGACCCTTCAACAGAGGTTCGAAAGGTGGTTGCGAACTACCTGGAAGGAGAGGCAACTCCAGAGCACCTGCCTATCCTTGAAAAACTCAGCGAGGACGATGGCAACATGCACATTCGGCGCGCCGCTCTCAGAGGATTGGAGAGGATACCTGGCCCAGAGGCGGAGACCTTGATTACCAGGATGCTGAGGGACCCAGCCCAGCTCATTGTGAAGGCCGCGAAGAAGGCCCTAGAGAAAAGGGCGAAGGAACAAGGCGTTTCACTAGAGGTAGCGAATACGATTCGATTCGGCAAAGCCGAGGCCGTGGCCACCCGGATTGCCTTTCATGACCGGTCGAAGGTGCCGTTAAAGGCTTGGGAAGACTTCCTTGTGGAGGTGCGCCGCCTGGACGGAAGGCCTTCCGCAAACTCAGGGACCTCACCCGCGGTGCAACTGGAAACAAAGCAGGGGGCACATCACTGCATCCTGCCTTTTGGCCCCGCCCATTGGATGCGCATAGATATACTCCCATCGACCAGCGGCCCCGCTTGTCAACCGTCAAAACTATTGACCCCTCCTAGCGACAAAACTCCTGACCCCCTAGTTGCGAGGCAGGCGGGCGGAGGGAGGGCGTAGCCCGACCGCAGCCCGCCTGCCTCGCGGCGTGGTTCTGGTG
>Ga0194053_10000634_pt1 | contig 25626 bp, 16 predicted proteins | sample SepL228m_MetaG_FD_161684 | JGI IMG/M metagenome (GOLD analysis project Ga0194053, IMG submission 161684) | Anoxic zone freshwater microbial communities from boreal shield lake in IISD Experimental Lakes Area, Ontario, Canada - Sep2016-L227-8m | ecosystem: Environmental > Aquatic > Freshwater >... | reverse complement strand
GCCCTTCAACTCAGGAGGTAAAAGATCTTAATTTCGTTGAAGAGAACCTGACGAAAGTCAGTTCCTTCGAATTGATGCTGGACGCTGACCAGAACGCTTTTAAAAAGCCTGAAGTTTGGAAGAAAGTTATGGAACTGGAAAAACGCCTTAGTGAAATACCCGAGGTGGCAAGTACAGACTCCTTATCGCCCTTTCTCATCTATCTGTATGCCCTCCTTGACCCGGCAGCCCACTCTGACACGGATGTATTTTCCAAACCCCAGACCATTCCCCAAATTATTGTTTTAACCTCCCTTAACCCGGCCGGACATCGGCTGATTCGCAGGTTCCTGGACGAAAACTTCCAAACCCTTCGTATTACGGTCCGAATCAAAAATTCACCCACAGTTCCTATTAGAGAGACAATTGAACAAGTTAGATCGACAGCAGATTCGGTGCTGACAAATGTGGCTAAGGCCACTGTTACGGGAGATTTGACAGTGTTCGCAGGGCAGACTGCTGCACTGATAACCGACCAGGTAGAATCCATGGTTATTGCGGCCGTGATTATCACGGTCCTGATGATAATTCAGATGGGCTCACCTTTGTTGGGACTGATAAGCTTGATCCCTAACATTCCTCCAGTAGCTGCGGTCTTTGGAATCATGGGTTGGTTCGGCGTTTCGTTAGACGGGGTTACGGTTTTCGCAGCCACCGTTGCCATTGGCCTTGCAGTAGACAATACGATTCATTTTCTGACCCAATTGAAAAGAGAGATAAGATTTAGTCAGGGGCAGGGAATGGAACAATGTGTGGCACGGGCTTACCGGCTCACGGCAAAACAAATGGCCTCATGGTCTACCGTCACCCTTCTTGGTTTTTTGGCGCTTTCAGTGTCACCGTTTCGGCCGGTTGTATTGTTCGGCATTCTAGGCAGTTCTGCTATTTTGCTCGGTCTTTTCGGGGACTTGATCTTCATACAGTCCCTGATTTTAGCATCGTCCCCGATCAGGAACACAATCACAAGACTAATCGATAAAGAAACAGCGGCTGAGAAATGAGATTTTTACCAAGAGGATCTTAGGGCATGCTATAGTTATACATGATCAAAGCTTTCGGTTGGGAGGACTGACGACCATGCAATCCATCGACCTAGCCAAACCTAATAAGAAAACCCCGGCAGACTTCCTCATTGACCACCGAGTTTTCCTGATAGGCGTCGTGGTCGTAATTACCGTAATTCTATCACTATATGTTCCTCGTTTCCAGGCAGATCCCTCGCTCAAGTCCATGTTGGTAACAACCTCGTCGGCTTACTTCGAGTACGAAAAATTTCTTAAAATTTTCAGTGATGATGAGATCATCATTGTCGCCGTAAAGAACGAAAAGGGCGCTGGAGATCCTCGCGTTTTGGCTGCCCTGAAATCAATAACCAATGAACTGCAGAAACTTGACAGGATCGTAGAAGTAATAAGTCTCACCAATTTAAAGATCTTTCAAAAGAAAGGAGACCAGTTCGGAAACTTTCCCACCGTCAGGTCTGACAATGGAGTTTTGCAGCTTCCTGACACGCCGGACCTGGAGAAGATGCGCAAAGCCTTACCAGAAATGGATCTCCTTGTTTCCCCAGACCTGAAAACGGTCGGGGTTTTGATTCGAATTCATGACCGATGGAAGTTTGATGCTGAGGCTATCGAACAGCTTGTTGCCGCCGTCGAAGCTGTTGTCAAGAGCAATATGATCAGTGGTTCGGAGAGCAGAATCATCGGAAATGCCGTGCTTCGGCAAGCCATCCTGAATTACAGCATCCGCACAGCCATTATTTTCGGAATCCTGTGTACCCTCATTTGCAGCGTTGTGACAGTATATATTTTCAAAAGCATCAAGGTTACGGTTGTAACCATGTTGATTCTTGGTCTGTGCGTATTATGGGTTCTTGGCATTATGGCCCTGATGAGAATCCCGTTGAATGCTGCCACGGGTCTGTCGTTCGGCCTGATCCTGATTACAAGCTTGGAGATCGTCATTCACATGGTGGCTCGATTTAACCAATTCCATCTAATCGAGAAAGACAGAATCGAAGCTGTAAGACAAACCGTGCGCTACTTGGCTCGGCCCTGCCTGATTTCTTCAGCTACCACCGCTGTCGGCTTCGGGTCGTGCATGGTGACTTCAATTCCAATGGTATTTCAGTTAGGCCTCATCATGTCGCTGGGAATAACCATTTCCTTTTGCCTGGCCATGATTCTGACTCCAACTGTTCTCATCACCATGAAATCACTGGATGTTCCTGTGCAAGAAGGTTCATCGGAGGATATGCTGTCGCGAATTCTTGAAAAAGTTAGAATAGCGATATCTAATCATTATCGTTTATTTACCGTCATAGGTTTTACTATCGCCGCTATCATGTTTGCCGGTGCACCTTTTATTCGCACTGATCCCCAGATCTTGCGGCAGTTGGGCCCATCAAGCCCGGAGGTCAAAGATATAGGATTTGTCGAATCAAATCTGACAAGTGTTCATTCCCTGCAGTTGATGTTGGAATCGGAAGATAATGCTTTCAAAAAGCCTGAGGTCTGGAAGAAGGTGAAAGATCTGGAAAAGAGCCTGGCTGAGATACCTGAGGTGGTGACCACGGATTCTCTCCTGCCCTTCCTGGAATATATGCATAGCCTTTTTGAAAGTCGCTCCTCCCAAAAAGTCGATTTGTTGACGACTCCCGGGGTTATTCCTCAGTTACTCGTTGTTACAACTCTCAATCCTGAAGGAAAACGGTTGATCAGGGGGCGGCTTGATGACGCTTTTGGAACGCTCCGCATCTCAGTCCGCATAAAGAATTCTCCATCAACGTCAATCTTGGATACTATTGAGGAAGTTCGTTCCAAGGCCGATGGCGTTATGAAGGGTCTTGCACGAACCACTGTTACAGGAGAACCAGTAGTCGTTGCAGCTCAGGGGGAAGAACTCGTAAAATCTGAAATTTACTCAATGTTCATCGCGATTGCAATTATTACCATTTTGATGATGATTCAGATGGGTACTCCTCTATTTGGGCTGATCAGCCTGATTCCCAATATCCCCCCCCTGGCGACTGTGTTCGGAATTATGGGTTGGTTGAAAATTCCCCTGGACGGCGTGACCGTTTTTGCAGCTACTGTTGCCATTGGACTGGCGGTAGACAACACGATTCACTTCGTAGCACAGTTAAAGAGAGAGATAAAACTTAACCCCGGTTTGGGCGTCGAGGAGTGTATGTTCCGCGCTTACAGTCTCGCAGCAAAGCCCATGGCGTCCTGGTCCCTCGTCACCTTGTTGGGTTTTCTGGCCCTTTTGGTAACACCCTTCCAGGCTGCAGTCTATTTCGGTATTTTAATATCATCGGCTATCATGATGGGTATATTCGGGGACCTCGTCTTCATGCAGTCCATGATCCTTACCTTCCCTGCTGTCAGGAAACTGATCAGAAAACTGATTGACAAGGAGATAGCTGCCCAAAAGTGACATCTTTTTCATGAAGAACACTGTTTTTCGATGCTGTGGACTTCCCAAGACTCGGTAAGTTTCCTAATTCCTGGTTAAAGAACCTCAAAACTGGCCTTTTTCAATCAGTTCTTCAAGTTTTTCTGTGGGTAATTTTTCCCATGACTCGAGAGTTTCAGCCACGACTTGTCCACATTTAAACGGTGAAAGCCCCATCGACTGAAAGTAAGCAAGCCTTTCCTCAGACAGTTTCTTAAGCAAATCTTCTCGTTCCATGTTCCCGGCCTTTATATCAAGTCCATGCTGTGCATTAAACCGCTAACGAAAGTGAATATATTACAGGATTGTTGACAGGGTTTTGGCCCTCGACGGATCTTCGTTCCACCCACAGGGCAGTCAGAAACCGAACAAAACGATACTCAAGAAAAACAATAGCACCTGAAACTCAGCTTGCCCCAAAAGGGCGTGGAGCCTTTTCATTGAGGTTCCTCCTGCTTGTTTCACCATCCAAGGGGGTGATTTCCATAATCCTATCTCATGTTGTCTTAGAAGTGAAACGTTTCATGCGCTTGTCGGCAAATTTGTTTCGGTATAGGATTATACGGGTGCTCGTAACATGCACCCGAGAATTAAAGGTTTGGCTGAGGCTGATTTTCTGACAAACAAGACCCTGTTTTGCTTACCGAACGCCCTTCGCGACTAGCAGTGATTGGAGGAGGCCCCATAGGCTGTGAGATGGCCCAAGCCTTTGAAGACTGATATCTCCATTGTAAGCAGACTGGCACAGACCACTTGGTCACAATGGGATTGATTAAGGAATGATGCAGGCCTCTGCCGAAAGTATGGAAGCGAAATGAATCCAATCGATCACACGGAGTTCGTGCTTGCTGGGGATATTGGAGGAACCAAGACTATCCTCGCGCTTTTCAGCCCTGATAAAAAAAGGCCTACTCCGATTATCATGGAGACCTATTCCAGTAGAGATGCTTCGTCTCTGGAAGAACTCATTAAGGTTTTCCTCACACGCCATAACGGGACAGTTCTTTGTGCCTGCTTCGGCATTCCCGGCCCTGTCACGAAAGGTTCAGTGAAAACAACGAATCTTCCGTGGATCGTTTCGGAAAGCACATTAAGACAACGCTTCAAATGGGAACGTGTGCGGATTCTTAATGACTTGGCGGCTACCACAGCTTCTCTCGCGGTTCTCCAAGAGTCCGAACTATTGGAACTTAATCGAGGCAACATCGATCCTGGAGGGACTGTCGGGATCGTAGCTCCGGGGACTGGATTGGGCATGGCGCTGCTGGTATTTCTTGAGGGAAAACGTTATCCGATTCAATCCGAAGGCGGTCACGTGGATTTTCCCGCGAGAAACACAATTGAAATTGCCTTGTTACAAGACCTCTTCGCTTCTCATCTCAGTGTGGAACGTTTGGTGTCTGGTCCGGGCATTTTCACCCTCTATTCGTGGCTCAAAGGGTACCGCAGTCATAGTGAGCCAAGCTGGCTGCAGGAACGCTTCAGGCTTGGTGATGCTTCGCAAGTTGTCTCGGAAGCTGCCTTAGTAGAGAAGGAGCCTCTCTGTGTTGAGACTCTCGATATGTTCGTCTCCCTACTGGGGGCTACTGCAGGCAATCTGGCGCTGACGGGCATGACTACCGGCGGCATCTATCTGGGTGGTGGGATATGCCCTAAGATCCTGCCGAAACTGAAAGATACAGGGTTCATGAAAGCATTCACAGCCAAGGGACGGTTCGAGGAATTCCTTTCCGGAATTCCTGTTCAAGTTATTCTTAACGAAAACGCGGCTTTGCTTGGGGCTGCTTGTTGCGCCCTGGATCTTTTGGATAAGTAGGGTCGACAGTCTGATCGCAATTGCTATTTTGAGTTCTACGATGAAACATTTTACAGGGAGACTCCTTGGCCCAGACCCGAACGATGCCCCCATAGACAAAGCAATCGACTTTGGTTTGAAGGTTTTGTTGATGCCCCCTCATGAATTTTCGCTTGCGTAGCCTCGTCAACTGCAACTGCTTGATAGGCAAACTCTTGGCCTCATGAGCGGGCTATACGAACTTGGCTTTCTGTAACAACCACAAAACCATTTGCTAACTGATTCGCATAGCCTTTTAACAGCCGTCGGAGAGAGGCAATCTTATTCGCCGCCCGTTCATTTCTAAGGCGAAGAAACACAACGCCTTTGTGCGGGCGTCGCTCTCGGTAGATTTTCTCGCCAAAGTCCTTGTCATTCGTGATCAAAATCCAATTCTCCACAAATGCTTTCTGAACGATGTCGTCGTCATCCATGCCGCGTCCTTCCTCATAAACCGACCAAACTTGGTGCTTTTGCTCAGGCAACCAATGCGCCACCGCCGGTCCTGTGCATTCGTCCACAAGGAAACGCATTTATGCCGGCTCCGCTACCAACGGCATGAAAGACGTGCTCGCCAGCGAGTTGGTGGCAAACAGCAGACATGCCTGAATATCTTCCTGAACGAGTCCTTTGTATTCTTCCAGAATCTCTGTAACCGTTGCACCGTGTGCCAGCAGATTCAGGATATACTCTACGGTCACCCTCTGTAATTTCGTGCTTTCGATATTTCGCATATGCTTCCTCATGCAAATATTTATAAGCTGATACATCTACAGTTCCGTTTTGGCAGTCGGTCAGTCCCCCTCCTCCATCTCGCCGCTGAATCGCACCCGTGCAAGTTCAACCGCCCGGTGCAGTTTTTCCGCGAGCAACTTGCGGGGCGGCAGCTCAACCAGGTATTCGGCGACATGGATTCCAGCGCCGCCCAGTTCGAGCAATTCGATCTGCTCCTGTTTTTTGCCGGCGCAGAGGATCATGCCCAGGGGCGACTCCTCGCCCTGCTTACGTTCGTATTTGTCCAGCCAGCGCAGATACAGCTCCATTTGTCCCTTGTGCTCGGGGCGGAACTTGTCCAGCTTGAGTTCGATGGCGACCAGGCGGCGCAGATCCCGGTGGTAAAAGAGAAGGTCCAGGTAAAAGTCATCATCATCGACGGTAATCCGCTTCTGGCGGGCGACAAAGGTGAACCCGACACCCAGTTCCAGGATGAACGTCTCCATCTCCCGCACAATCGCGGCCTCCAGGTCTTTTTCCTGAAAGGCGCCTTTCAGGCCCAGGAAATCGAGAAAATAGGGATCGCGAAAGACCAGGTCCGGGGTGAGTTTGTCCTCTTCGCGCAGGGCGTCAAGTTCGATACGACCCAGGTCTTCGGGTTTTTTCGACAGGGCGGTGCGCTCGTAGAGCATGGAGCCGATTCTTTTCTGAAGGGTTCGGGTGCTCCAGCGTTCAATCCGGCACATCTCAGCGTAAAAGTCCCGCTGAAGGGAATCCTGAAGGTAGATGATGGAGAGGAAATGGGTCCAGCTCAATTGTCTCATCAGTGCTGAGACAATCCGGTCATCGGGAAAGGCCTCGGCAAAACGAAGCATGTGCCGCAGGCTTTTTTCGGAGAATCCTCTCCCATAATCCGCCTCCAATTGTCGCGCCAGCGATACGACAATCTCTTTGCCGTACTCGGCCCGCCCGCCTTTGAGAATCTCCTCGTTGATCCGCTTGCCGATGCGCCAGTAAAGCATGGTCAGGGCGGCGTTGACAGTAACAGCAACACCTTGCCGGTCTCCTCGATCATACGGCGGAGGTCTTCCAGAAGCGGAGGCGATGCCACGGGCGGCACAGGTTCCATTTTCACCAGGTCGCGTTTTCTGATCGTCATCGCTCTCCATCCGATACTTTATCATCCTCGGTCGTCGCGATCAAAACTCAGAGGATACATGTCTTCCGTGATTGGTTCGAGAACAAAGCCTTCGTAAGATATGCTATTTCTCATTCTTTATAGCGTCTTCACGAATTTGTTTTCGAACCTTTTCATGTTTGGTAACTTTTTAATGGAATTTTAACTGCCTGATCTTCAAGAAGCATCCTGAGAAAATTTGCGGCCTCTTTTCCTTTTAGCACTGGTGTGGGGTTTATAGGGGCTGCCATGATCGATCTCTCCTCTATCGTTACCTTATATATTTCCGACGAAATTGACAATCATTGATCATTGGCTGCTGTAGAACTTGAGATTGTGAGATTTGCCATGTAAAGTTTGGATAATACATTTTCACATTTACGTATGCCGAAACGTCGTGAGAATCACAGTAATCGCCTGAGTCGGCAACGTTCCCCTGGGCGTTTGATTTGCATTGGAAACAGTTGAAGGTCCCTAAGAGACCCAGCCGTTCAAATTTGATCTGTCTCCGAAAGAGGCTATAGCTATGAAACATCTAATTCAAAGATCTATGTTGATTTTACCGGTGAATGTACCCCGTTTTGTACAAAAGGCACACCTCCGAGGCGCGGATGCCATCGTTTTGGATTTGGAAGATGCGGTCCCGCATTCGGAGAAAGAAGATGCCCGTAAACTGGTAAAACATGCTGTTGAACTGTCCGGACTCGGTGGAGCGGACGTCCTGGTGAGGGTGAACAATGAACCCCAATTTATTGAGGCTGATCTGGATGCAGCGGTACATAAGGGGTTGCACGGGATTTTTGTCCCGAAGGTAGAATCGCCTACAGATGTGACCAGTATTGAGAACCTCATAGCCCGATTGGAAAATAAACGCGGAATAGATCTTGGGAGGATAAAGCTGTCTGTGCATATTGAGAGTCCTCGAGGGCTCCTAAATATCCGAGAAATAGCTGCAGTTGGTACTCGTATCGAATCTATGAGCCTGGGGGTGGATGACTACTGTCTTGAGTTGGGAGTGGAACCCTCTGAGGACGGGGCGGAGCTTTTTTTCCCCATGTCCATGATGTCTACTACTTGCAAAGCTGCTCGCATTAACCCGATAGGGATACAGGGGAGCGTTGCGGGATTCCGTGATCCGGCCGGTTTTGAACGAGCCTCGGAACGCAGTCGTTCATTTGGTTTCACTGGAGGTTACTGCATACATCCGGACCAGGTCCCAATTCTCAACCGAGTATTCTCGCCCTCACCTGCCAAAATAGATCATGCCCGTAGAGTCATCTTTGCCTTTGAAGAAGGACTCAGGAACGGCAGGGCATCGGTAAGTCTCGATAACCGTATGGTTGACACCCCGATTTACAAGCAAGCCAAGTTGTGCATAGAAAGAGCAGAAGCGATCGCGGCGCTGGAGCTTCGGAAATCTGAATCCTTAAAAAAATTGGGAGTCGGCAGCAAACGATGACGTCGCCTTATTGATTGATATAATTCGAAACTTATTTCATCAGGGGAATATTATGTTTGAAGGGAATATCGCCTCCCGAGAAGGTCGAATTGAACCAAAGTTACTCTTCAGATTAATGCAGATCAGGGGCGTTTTTGGAAACTTCACAGCAGCGTATCTGATAGGTGGCGGAGAGAGAGGGATTCGAACCCTCGGTAAGGCTCTACACCCTACACTCGCTTAGCAGGCGAGCACCTTCGGCCTCTCGGTCATCTCTCCGCAAAAACCTACTACTCTAGCTTATTGGCTGTGAGTGCCGATGTCAAGGCTTTTCGTATTCGTTGTCAAGCTGCGCCCAACGGAAATACTCGACTGGTATCTCTTCAAAGAATCTTGAAAGTTGCACGTTGACCTGCCCCAAGCGGCGGTCCTGGAAAGTCATCGGTGCAACAATTACCAGGTTGCGTTGCGCGCGGGTGGTGGCCACATAGACAAGTCTTCTTTCTTCTTCCATATCCTCATGAGAATCAGAAGCCAGGGGAGACGGTATTCGCCCTTCCGCCGCCCAAATTATTATTACCGTATGCCATTCGAGCCCTTTTGATGAATGAATCGTCGAGAGGACAAGTCTGTCTTCTTTTGAAACCGTTTCGCTCTGCTCATCCTCAGGCGGTTCCAGGGCCATCTCATTGAGAAAACGGTTGAGGCTCCTGTATGTTACCGTGAGATCAGCCAAGTAATCCAGGTCACGCATCCTCTTGGGATAATTATCGTAATTTTCCTTGAGGAACGGAAAATAATAGCGATTTATCTCCTCGACCTTTTCCGAAATAGGCCCGGACGAGGTTGTCAGCCGTTCGATGAGACTTATCAGACTGTTAAAGGCACTACTGAATTTTCGATTTGGAGGAACAAGTTGAGACAAGTCCTTGGGAATTCCCTCCTCCGCGATTCGACCGGCGAGTTTCAAAGCAGTTTTTGCCCCTATTCCGGGGAGCAGCTTGAAGATCCGCATCCAGCTAAGTCGGTCCTTGTGATTGTTGATTACCTTGAGATGGGCGAGAACATCTTTAATGTGCAGGCTCTCCAGAAATTTAAACCCACCGTACTTTACAAAAGGTATACCATTTCGACTGAGTTCGCCTTCCAGGTCGAATGAGTGGAAACCTGCCCTAAAGAGCACGGCCGTGTCTCCCAGAGGGACACCGCGGTCACTGAGTTCTTTGACACATTTAATCACAAAGCGGCTTTGCGCCCTCTCCGTCCAGGGAAGGGCCGCCAAAGGCAATAGCCCTTCATGCCTTCGGGTGAAAAGTTTTTTTGGATATCCTGATGTTGCGTGAGAGATAATGAGGTTGGTTACTTCGAGGATAGGACGCGTGCTCCGGTAGTTTTCTTCCAGCGTTATAACCTTTGTTCCTGGGAAAAGATCAGGGAATTCCATTATGTTTCTGAAGTCTGCCCCTCTGAAGGAATAAATGCTCTGTGAATCGTCTCCCACGACCATCACGTTGTCGTGAGTATATGCGGACAAACGTACAATTCTCGCTTGAAGAGGATTGGTATCCTGGTATTCATCCACTAAAATGTGTTGCCATTTGTTCGAAACCTCTCTCTTTACGTGTTCGTTCTCATCGAGTAACCGCATCATGTTCACCAGCAAGTCATCGTAATCCATCAGGTTGTTACTTTTTTTGTGATGCTCGTAGAGGCTGCGTAGTCTTTCAATGTCCGGAGCGAAGGCGACTAGGTGTGGGTACCTCCGTTCCAACACCTGCTCAATCGTCAGGCCGCCGCCTGTAGACCTGCTTGAAACTTCTGCTATTGTCCGATTCTTGGGAAAACCCTTCAGGTCCGTCGGCGTAGGCAACATTACTTTCCTGATGTGGTCAAAGGCCTCGAGGGTATCTGACTGGTCCATTATGGAAAATGATGAATCGAATCCTAAGAGACCTGCATGTTTTCTGAGTAGGATGTTGGCCGTGGAATGGAATGTTCCGCCGGAAACGCTCGTTATTCTGCTATCGAGAAGTTCGGCGGCGCGAGAGAGCATCTCCTGTGCCGCTTTTCTCGTAAAGGTTAAGAGAAGGATGGAAGAGGGCTCTACTCCATGATCGACAAGCCAGGCCACTCGGTAAACTATGGTCCTCGTCTTGCCGGAACCTGCACCAGCTATGACCAGGATGGGGCCGCCCGGAATGGAAACTGCTTCCAGTTGCTGAGGATTAAGGTCTTCTGCGTAGTCGATAATGCCTGCCATGGGATATGTCTCGTTTCTCCTAAGTTTTAGTTAAACATTGCAAAGCGTTTTTGTGAAGTGGAAAAAGCCGTAACTCAAGAAAAGCATGGAAAAATGCCCTTATTTATGATATGGTATGTGTGTCGCGGGTTTTAGGGGGAGGTTTAGTTCAGGTGATGATATGGGAAGGAGGATTGAGTGAATAATCCAGGAAAGGTTCTTGCTTGCCCCCTGTGTTCCAATCATTTCTCCCACATGAGGAACCCGGAGGCACGGAACTTGTCGGTTTTCGGCTACGGACTGGATTTCAGGCTCGTGCCCAGGGACTGCAACCGATCTTCAGACATCGCAACCTGCCCCGAGTGTCTTTTCACGTCGCGCATTCAGGATTTCGACATACGTGTTCCGGGAAATGTTAAAGACTTGGTTCGATCCGAAAAATATATCAATTTATTCAAGTCTTATCCGGAGGAGGAATACGCGGCCAGGAAGTGGGTGGCATTGATTGAGATCCTCGACGCGAGAGGTCTTAACCCGAGAGACCTCGCCATAATGAGTTTGAAAGGTTCGTGGGCAGCACGCGAAATGGGCAGCCTTGAGACCGAAGAAGAACTTCTCGATTCTGCAGACACCTATCTCGACGACGCTCTGCGACGCGGACTAACCAAGGGCGACCCCGGGATGGTGATGTACTTGCTCGGAGAAATCAACAGGAGGAAAGGAGAATTTCGTAGAGGCAAAGAGATGTTGACTTTTCTCGGAAATAATCCGCGTTACAGGTATCCGGCACTGTTGTTGACCGTCCTCATAGAGGAGGAAGACTCTACCCCCTACTGGTCACACCACTCACCGGACCAGATGGAAATTAATTCATCGAAGTTTAAAGGTCTTTTCCCTGCTCTGAGAAGCATTCCGCCTAAAAAGACCGAATTTTCCCCAGAAGAACTACGAGAACAGCGGGAACAGCCTGATGAGGACGACCGCAGAAAACTGTAGTTTCCGGTCAGCTCGCCAGCTACGGCTTTCTGCCGATAATGAGCGAGCTGACTGTTTTCACCCTACAAATAGTTTTTCCACACCTTGATCGCGCATCAAAAAAGCTGACTTATCAGTTGGGCCCTGGAGATTTGGAAAGTCAACAGGATGCAGATTTGGTGATGGGTTCAGTTAAACCCTTCAATATTTAGAAAATTCCGTCAAAATGGAAAATATAAATAATTTGGTCAAAGGAGTGAGAGTTTTTTGAATTCATATATAGATTGGACATCTAATGCCTTTCCACGGGTCTTTCATGCTTTCCTCTTCTGGAACACCCAAAAGTAACTAAAATTCTTCCTTGAATGTAACTGATATTTGTGTCGCATCCGTGGTTGTTTACTCTGAACCATGACAAACAAATCTTCTCCGCGCCAACCCAGACCCATAGCGAGATCATAGATTGCGATGTGGGTGAAGTTCTGTTTGCCACCGTTCACAGCATCTTGACACTTGATTATTGCCACTGCATTCTTCTTCAGTATCCTGTCAGCCTCAATCATTACATTACGATATGCCGGAATACCGTTAAGCGCAATCGGCCTAAGATTATACCAATTGCCCACTTTGTCGGTCCGAGGGGTAGTTGATAGACACCCGTATGGTGGGTCAATTACAACTACGTCAATACTGTTATCTTTGAAAGCTGAGACGGTTTGGTCACAACAAATAGCACAATCAACACCAAGTAAACGTTGTTGGTCTAAATCTACCCTCACGAGATTATATTTAGATGTGTCGGTCTTAGACCAAAACCATCCTTGCCCATAATTCAGGTCAACGATGACTGACCCGTGTTTGACGTATATCCGCAAGATATCAGCGAACATCGAACTGCTATCAGTCGCCCTCGCTGAGAGCACAGGAGCATCTACGACGCTGAGGTTATTTTGTCGCATTGTACCTCTCATCAAGACCTAGACTCTATCATCTGCTTGTATCCTCCTGACTAGCGTGAGTCACCATGTTCGAGAGTAGGGAATCAGTCACCAAATTGTCAACTACACAAGTTGATCCACCGTATTTTATTACAGCGGTAGATTAAAACTATCTGAGTATCCGCTTAACTCAGCCACCCACTATATGCCTGGTCATCTAGACTCCTCCCTAAAATGAATAGACTTAAAATATTGAATTGATGTTAAGAAGTAGTAGATTATTCCGTTCCTTCAGGAATAGTCAAGAATCAAGTAGGTGATTCGTCCATGACAAAAAAATCCGCCGGTTTTCCCTTGATTGATGTACGAAAAAAAACTAATAATAGACTCAGATTCTTGTATAATATCTTGATTGGAAATCCATCAATGAGGAGTCCATCTTAAAATGCCTACCAAACGTACGATTAATGCCAAAGAAATAGTTTCTGACATTCGTTCCGGGATGATTAACCAACGATTGATGGATAAATATCATGTCTCTCTGGATAAATTGCACAATATTTTCAAACAATTGCTAGATGCTCATGCAATAGAGCGGAGTGAGTTGGAACCGCTCATCTCCATCCCCCATTTACGAGTAAATGGCGGAAAGAGAAGAAGATTACATAGGGGTTACGTTTTCGTCAATCTTCCCATATATGACTTGGAAGACCTAATTAACAAGGGGACAGTTATAGATATCTCAGAGACAGGTCTTCAAGTATCAGGGATACCTAGCAAAGTTGGAGATACAAAAGAGTTTCTCGTTCAGGCAGATTACTTTGCGGATGTGTATCCGTTTATTTTCGAATCCAAATGCGTATGGTCCTCTAAAGCTGAAGATGGAGTATTATTTTCAGGTTTTGAAATAACCAGTATTACAGAAGGGGCATTGGAGGAACTAAGGAAAATAACCACCCTGCTCGCTCTCAGTGGATAATTTACTTTTTTTGTGTGACCAATTCTTCCCAATTAGAGGAAACCAAAAATGCCGGAAAGCAAAAAGAAGTGGGTAAGACCTGAACTTATCATTCTGGTCCGGAGCAATCCACAGAATGCGGTATATGGTGTGTGCAGGGCATTCCATGCCAATGGTCCCAATAATATGCATAATGGTTGTGAACTCCGTGAAAGCGGTACCTGTCCAGGCGCATGTGACACTTATTGCTATTCCTAGCCCTAACCCCTTGTAAATCAGTGAAAGATGGAACTGGAAAAATCTGATATGTCCATCAACTGAGAGCACAGATGTGGTTGTAACCTCCCGTTACAATTTTACCTCTATGCTCTCTTTCTTTCAAATAAGGGTAGATTCCATGGACAACCCAATGGAAAAACACCCGATACCAATGGTGTGTGGTGATTTCATTTTATCAACAGATGTTTATAAGTATGTAGACCCTATCTAAGGGGTTTTTCCAGCAGGTCTCGCGATTCTCTATACTTACCTTTATCTTTGATTTAATTAATCTTTACCGATGTGCTCCACAAAGGAGCATACAGCTTAAAACCCTACCACAAAGCTAATGCCCAAGAGTTATCAACAGGGTTGCATGCTGGTTATCCACAGAAAAAGTGGATAGAAGAACTTACAACTTGAATTATCTAACCGTCTAATATTGTGATGTCCTGTCAACTGTTTGGAAAAAACCCACATGAACACAATGTTTGGTGGTCAATTTTTCCAAGGTTACCAAAGCTGAATACAGATTCACACACATAAACCGGATTAACAGGAGAACCGTAGAAGGATTTTCTGGGTTGTAGGAAAGAAAAGTAAGGTAGTGGGTATCTTCCCCCGGAATTGTTCTCAGGCCCCTTTTGGTTTACGCTGTTCAAGTATCCTGGATTTCAATCAGTTTTCTGTTGAGAACAGTGCACGCTATCAGGTGTGGACCCAAGGTGATGCTCAATCCGCATCGAGGATCTTACGAATTGCTTCGAGCAATTCCCCGATGTCGTAAGGTTTCTCGACAAATCCCATCGCCCCTTTTGCCAGAATGTCTTTTCCCCCCGGCCCTTGTTCAGAATAGCCGCTGGCTATAAGAATCCTGGCGTTCGGATCAACCCGAAGAATCTCAGCCAGACATTGCCTTCCATCCATTTCAGGCATGATCAAGTCCAAAATTACCAGTGAGATCCTCTCCCCTTCCCTGCGGTATATTTCCAGGGCCTCTTTTCCGTTTGAGGCGGTGATGACGTGGTACCCGAAGCCGTCAAGAAGCTCTGTGCTCAATTCCCGCACCACATCCTCATCTTCCACCAGAAGAATGGTTTCCGTCCCACCGGGGATATCAGACTGATCCGTGGGAATGTCAGAAACCTTATCTATCTTATGTGCAGGGAGGTAGATGTTGAATGTAGTCCCGAGTCGAGGTTCGCTGGAACACGTGATGTGACCGCCATGCAGCTTAACGATGCCATACACGGTTGCCAGGCCGAGACCTGTACCCTTACCTACTTCCTTGGTGCTGAAAAAAGGCTCGAAGACATGTTCAAGAGTTTGTTTGTCCATGCCATGGCCGGAGTCTGAAAAAGTCAATAATACATAACATCCAGGCTTTACTTCAAGATTTGAACTGCAATATTCCTCGTCCAGATCAACTTTTTCAGTTTTAATGGTTAATATACCCCCATCAGGCATGGCATCCCTCGCGTTTACTCCGAGATTCATCAGGATCTGCCCTATCTGAGATGGATCTGCTTGGATTGGTTCCAGGTCGGCTCTCAGATCAAGATTGAATTTTATCGTCTTGGGAATCGTTCGCTCAAGCAATTCTTTGACCTTATGTATTTCCATGTTCAGGTTGGTAGGATGAAGCTTTGGCTCGACCTTTCTACTGAAAGCCAGTAAACTCCGGACCAGATCAGCTCCGCGTTTGCCGGCATCATATATCTTCTTAAGAATCGCGTAGTCTGCATTCCGTTTCGATTTGCGCCGGAGAAGGATGTCACAATAGCCTAACACTACCTGGAGTAAGTTATTGAAATCGTGAGCGACCCCACCAGCCAGTGTTCCGACGGCTTCCATTTTTTGAGCCTGAAGAAGTTGTTGTTGGAGTTCGATTTCCCGGGTTATATCTCTTTTTACCGCCACATAATTGACAATCTTGCCGGAGGAATCTCGGACCGGGGATATGGTAGCATCCTCTCGGTACAGTGTGCCGTCCTTTTTCTTGTTTACGAGCTGGCCGGTCCAAGGCTCTCCGTTGGTGATTGTCTCCCAAAGTCCTCTATAGAATGTACTGTCGTGTTGCCCGCTTTTCAGTATCCTTGGGTTTTGACCGACCGCTTCCTGGTGTGAGTACCCGGTGATCCGTTCAAATGCAGGGTTCACATACTTAATATTCCCCTTGGTATCCGTAATAACGATGGCCTCGGCTACCTGATCAACAGCAATGGCCAAACGTCGTAGGGCCCGCTCGGATCGTTTTTTCTGTGAGATGTCTCTAACCCATATCTGTATCCCCGGTTCACCCCTCACTTCAAGTAACCGAGAACTGATTTCTCCGATAAAGGATGAACCGTCTTTCCGTTGTAACCTTACCTCGTATTGGGGAGTGGTTTTTTCACCTCGCATCCGTGCTGCGGCCCAACTGCGAGATATCTCATGGTAATGAGCATGATAGACCAACCAGTGGTCCATGCCTTCCAGTTCTCCCTTGGAATAATGAAGCATCTCGTATAGGCGAGAATTAGCAAAAATGATCTTCTGACCCTTTTGGACAAATATCCCATCAAAACTATCTTCAACAAGGGAACGGTACCACTCTTCGCTTTGTCGAAGTTTATCCTCACGTCTTTTGCGTTCTGTGATGTCTCTGATAGCTCCTACCGTGCCAATACGTTTCGCCGATGGGCTCTTTGCTGTTGCAACTCCCATGGTTCCCACCAACTGTTTTTCCCCACTCTCCGACACAACTTGGTACATCCCGGAACTATTTATCTCGGCGTTGATAAATTCTGTTCCAATTGATTCCATCACGGCAAGCTTTGCATCTTGCAGACCTTTTCGTACCAGCATTATCTCCAGGTTTCTCGTGGCCCTCTCGCCCGTCCTCCTTTCGTCAAACAGTTTCGGAGCTTCTTTTGATCCTGTAGTTCTACCCCGGTACTTGGGAAGCACATATTCACTGCTTATAGATTCAACGTCTGTAGGTAATATGATCTCGCTGAAATGTTTCCCGACAAGTTCCTCCGGCTTGTACCCGATCTTTTCCACTGCATTGTTAATAAAGGTGAATCTTCCTTTATTGTCTATCCTGTACACGATATCGGGGATCATCTGAACAAGGATGCTGAATCTATGTTCCGACTCCTGTAAATCGTGGAGCTTGGTGTCGAGTTCATGATTCAACTGCACCAGGTTTCTTTGTGCCTCAATAAGATCGTGACGCTGATAAACGGCATTCTCATAAGTAGAAACGAGCAGGTTTAGTATTTGTCGAGGGCTCGATGTCAAAGAATAGCATTCACCGCCATAATTGAGTTCCAGCGCTTCTGTATCGTCTCTAACATCAAACCTGACGGTACTTTCGAGGAGAGATTCTATTCGTGAAAGCAGGAGCTTTGCATGGTAGGGCTTGGTGACATAATTGTCCGCCTTCGAATGAAGGCCTTTTATAACGTCCTTCGGATCGGATAGATCTGTGAGCAGTATGACGGGGATATCCTTCAGTTGGTCGTCCTGCTTGATTTCATGGCACATTGTGTAGCCGTCCATGACAGGCATCACGATGTCACTGATTACAAGAGACGGCTTTGCCTTGCGTATCATTCCCAATGCCGTGGCGCCGTTTTCTGCAACAGCAACCTGATAGCCCTTCTCGGCTAATGTCCAGCGAAGAATCTCAGCCTGCGTGGAACTGTCCTCAACTACCAGGATTTGAAAGTCATGCGGCTGCATTCCTCTGCCGGAGTTTTCAATATCTTTTTTTTCCAATTTGGATGTTGCCCTATGTTCGGAATCTCTCGATACGGCTGAATCTTCAGGCTAGCCTATTAAAATTGTAACATATCCAACAGGTTATTGCAACAGAGAAAACCATACTTTTGCTAACGTTGGTTTAATATCTGGAAATGAATAGCTATAAACTAGCGCCCATGTGCGTTTTTTTTCTGGGAATTGACACAAGAAACTCGTCATTATTGTTGGAAACAAGAAAACTCTTGCCATTGCGGTAAAGAATGAAAAGACCCAGAAGCGATACACTGACTTGGCAAGAAGACTACGAAGGAATTGAGAAGAAGGAGAATTTGTCCACAATCACCAGATAAACGTCAGCCTGCTTACGTGGATTCTGAATAATTGACCACTAGCAAACAGCATCGGTGCCTACTAATTTATGGATTCGCTTCTTGTTGTAAGATTCTCCAATGCCTCAGCCAGTTCCTGTACGTTGATAGGCTTTGATACGTAACCATCCATGCCGGCTTCGAGGCAACGTTCACGGTCACCTGCCATGGCGTGGGCAGTCATAGCCAGAATAGGCACATGTGTCCCATCTTGCGACTTCTCTCTTTCCCGGATTGCAGCAGTAGCTTCGAATCCATCCATCTCGGGCATCTGGATATCCATCAATATGACATCGAACCGGTTCTTCATAAAAGCCGCTAGTGCCTGTCTACCATTTTCCACTACCATTACCCTGTGCCCCATTTTTTGCAGCATTCGGGCCGCTAATTTCTGATTGACGGGATTGTCTTCAGCAAGAAGGAGGTTCATACGGCGCTTGCTCTCTCTTATTGCATGCCGTGTCATGAGGGATGAGCGGGTTTTCCCAGGGGCACTCTTTTGCATTGACGAGCAAATAATCTCAAATAATTCAGACTGTTTGACCGGTTTCAGTAAGTAAGCGGCTATGCCCAACTCCACACACTTCGCTGCATGGCCCCTCTCTCCGGCAGAGGTGAGCATGATCAAAGTCGATTCTCTTAGATCTTGATTGCCTTTAATCTGCTCGGCCAACTGAAATCCATCTATGTCCGGCATCATATAATCGATCAGAACGACTGCGAAAGGTGTTCCTCTTGCATGGGCGCGTTTCATCTCGTCTAAAGCGGCAATTGCATGATCCGCAGAAACAGGTTTCATATGCCATCCCGTCAACATCTGGGCCAGCACTCGTCTGTTTGTAGCATTGTCGTCAACTACGAGCACCGGAACATCCTTCAAACTCGAAGATTCGACGAAAATCGACATACCTGTCGGCTCGGTCTGTACTCCAAGACGAACAGTGAAGCGGAATGTGCTACCCTTGCCGACCTCGCTTTCAACCCAGATTCTCCCACCCATCATTCGGACTAGTTGAGTGGAGACAGCAAGACCAAGCCCCGTTCCCCCATATTCTCTTGTTGTAGTCCCATCGGCCTGCTCAAAAGATTCGAAGATCTTCTCTTGCTTGTTTAAAGGGATTCCAATACCCGTATCTGTAACGGAAAACTGCAAAGATATTTCAGAGTCGGTTTCCGATTCCAATTGGGCTCGAACCGACACCTCACCCTTTCCGGTGAACTTGATAGAATTTCCTACCAGGTTCACAAGGATTTGTCGGAGGCGTCCCGGATCTCCCGTCACAGGATCGGGAATTTCCCCAGGGATGTCATAAATTAATTCCAGCCCTTTCTTGTGAGCGATAATGGCAAGAGTGGTCAGCGTGTTTGCTATGCAGTCTCTCAAACTGAAGTCGATTGGTACGAGTTCCAATTTACCGGCCTCAATCTTGGAAAAGTCCAAAATGTCATTTATCAGAGTGAGCAACGAGTCGGCCGACATCTTTGCAGCCTCCAAGTACTCACGCTGTTCCTCATTCAACTCGGTACCTAAAGCGAGATCGGTCATCCCTATGACTCCGTTCATCGGTGTCCGGATCTCATGACTCATGTTTGCAAGGAATTCGCTTTTCGCTCGACTGGCCTTTTCGGCGAACAGGCGGGCCTCGATAAGATCGGTAATGTCCACGAAGGACTCGACACACCCGACAGCTATTCCTGCCTCATCTCTAGTAATGGTCGAATTTTTCAAGACCGTTCGTTGTTCACCATTCTTAGTTTTCAGTTCACATTGCTGTCTGAATACTCGTCCGTCAGAATCCGGGCTGAACAACGGGCATATTGCAGAACAAGTCTCTCCACACAAGAATTCACAGGGTTTTCCCACGATGTCGTCCTCGCCAAACCCTGTTATTCGCAAGAACTCGTCATTCACACCTGTGACGATACGCTCGGAGTTAGTGGTGAATATGCCGGTAGCGGCCGTGTCCAAGAATTGGCGCTGAAGTTTGTAAGCACTATTCAGACGGTCTTCGGCCTCTTTCCGCTCTGACAGATGGTGCCTTATACTAGTTCGTCCCAATGCTAAGCCCAGGATTCCCAATAACCATATTCCAACGTATGCAATAGTTTCAGAACGCATCTGGGTAAACAGATTTTTTTCAATTGGTCCCCACGGTGCAGAGACGCTTAGCCCACCTCGAATATCCCCCAATTTGTAGCCCTGATCGGCATGGCACTTAAGGCAACCCTGGTCCACAGCAAACGGGCGCATGAGACGTAAGTAGATCTCATTCCCTATGGGTTCAATGGATAATACTTCCTTTTCCCCCTGCTCAAAAGCAAGCAACATATCTTTTTCCCAATTGTCCGGTTCATTTTCGGATCTCAAGGGCTTGAGGCTTGTAAGATGCCCTTTGTGGCCATATTGCTTTTCGCCCAACTCCTGGACCTGTCGGGTCATGTACGCAGGGTTCATCAAGGTAAGTTGTTTCCCAGAAGAGGTGGTGACATCTCTTTCCGGAAGGTGGGCTAAGTAAGGATTGGGTGGCGTTTCGGCTGTAACAGGTACGTAAACTCCACCGTGAATGGTCGCCCACCGACGGTAAACCAAATCCTTGTTGTAGCTCTCGAAGAGGCCTGCCCGTGCAATTGCCATCGCGGATGAATATGCTTCACGATAATGCAGTCCGGCAACAGCCAGAATGACAATGGTCCAGAATATTGCTATCAGAAGGAAGAACCTGTCAATGCGGGTCTGGACATCACCAACGACCTTCGTAGGTACGCTCATTGCATTTCTCTCAATGGATTGTTTTTTCATTTTCAAACTCGATAGCGGGGGTTGTCAGTGGTTTTTTTTATTGGAGTGATTCCCAAATTCCAGAAACTGAGAAATCTTCACCCAGTACCAGGTGAGGACAGTTTTGCATCACAAAGAAAAAGTTTTTTAATCTGGACCCAAGGTGATGCTCAATCCGCATCCAGTACCTCACGAACCAACCCTAGAAGTTTTCGCGTATTGTAAGGTTTCTCCACCAATCCCCTGAATCCAAATACTCTTGCCTCTTCAGTTGTTCCATCTGATAAGAAACCACTAGATAGAATGACCCTGACTTGGGGATTAATATTCACAAGTTCCTGAAAGCACTCCTTTCCACCCATTTCCGGCATGATGAGGTCCAGAAGCACCAGTGAAATATCACTTCTCTCTTTTCTGTAGAGGTCAAGGGCATCTCTTCCATTAGTTGCCGTCAGTACGGTGTAGCCTGCTCGTGTGAGAATCTGGGAACCTATATCGCAGAGGGACTCTTCATCATCCACCAATAGAATAGTCTCAGAACCACCTAGAGGAACTGCACTCTCCAGTTCTAAATCTTCCAGTTCCATTTGGACCACGGGGAAATAAAGCCGAAATGTGGTTCCGTGACCTAGCTCACTGTAGCAATTGATGAACCCTTCATGATGTTTCATTATGCCATAAACCATGGCCAGTCCCAGACCTGTACCCTTGCCTGCTGCCTTGGTAGTGAAAAACGGTTCAAAGATGTGCTGCATAGTCTCTTGGCTCATACCATGACCGGTATCTGAAACGGAAATCATTACATATTGCCCTTGTTTAGCTTCAAGATGGGTTCTGCAGTAATCTTCGTCCAGTGTAACATTTCTTGTTTCAATGGTCAGTTTACCGCCAGATTCCGGCATGGCATCTTTGGCATTGATAGCAAGGTTCAAAAGAATCTGTTCCACCTGAACAGGGTCTGCATTGATGACCGGCAACCAACTGTCCAAACTCAGCTCAATAGCAATCATCTTGGGAATTGTACGCCCCAAGAGTTTTTTTAATTGGGTAACTTCGTGGTTGAGATTTAAGGAACGTGGCTTGGTATCACCTTTTCTACTAAAGACCATGAGTCTCTGGACAAGATCTGCACCTCGCTTGGCTGTGGCATTTATCGTATGCAACTTATCGTAGTCAGGGTGATCAGGACTCTTGTCATTGAGAAGTATTTCCGAATACCCTGAAGTAATCTGAAGCAAGTTGTTGAAGTCATGTGCTACACCACCTGCAAGAGTCCCTATGGCCTCCATTTTTTGGGCTTGGAGAAGCTGAGACATCAAACTCTCTTTCTCTTCTTCCGCCCGAACCCGTTCGGTGATGTCTCTTGTAACATTAAGAATATGATATACTCCATTCAGGCCGATAATTGCGGCTGACATAAGTCCATACCGAGTATCCCCGTCTTTAGTACGAAAACGAGCCTCAAAATTGTCAACTTTACCTTCAACTTTCAACGCCTCGATTAATCTATTCCTATCTTCTGGGTTATCCCATATATTTAGTTCCAGTGCAGCTTTACCGATAACTTCATCTTCAGCAAAACCAAGGATCTGCTTAAATCCTTCATTGACTGACACATACACGCCGCCAACGAGCTGGTTAATTGCTATAGCATCAGGGCTCATGAAAAATGCCTTGCTGAATTTTTCTTCACTTTGTCGTAGGGCCTCCTCAGCCAGCTTTCGCTCAGTGATCTCTGCAATGACTCCAACCGTTCCTACATGTTCTCCATTTGCGTCTCGGATTGAGGAAGTTGAAAGATCCACCCACAAGATGCTCCCATCTTTTCCTATGTAACGCTTTTCGATTCTATACGAGTCGATATCTCCTGCCATCAGGGCTTCTAGGTTGCGCCTAGAGATTTCACTGTCATCGGGGTGGGTGATTTCCGAAAAGGTGAGTTCCCGTAACTCCTCGACTGAATAACCGAGCATACTGGATAACGCCTGATTCACATCAACAATTCTTCCTTGTCGGTCAAGTAAGTTGATCCCAACTGTCGTATTTTCAAAAACGGCTCTGTATTTTTCCACATTCTCCCGCAGCTCCCCCTCAGCCCGTTTGTGTTCGGTGATATCTTGCGCCAATTCCACCACACCTATTAGATTTCCTCTATCATCGAATACGGGTTCTCCTCTTTCATTCCAAACCCTTCCGTCCGGTGAAGTCATAATTGTTTCTTCGGATTTTTTCGTTTGAAAAGCCCTTACCGTAGGACAGTTTTCACACGGATGTTCGGGGTCAGCCCACAATGAGTGACAGGTTACGCCAATGATTTCTTCCGGTGATTTCCCTACCGACTCCGCACCAGATTTGTTGACCCACAGCATTTCAAGATTAGCATTTACAAATGCGATATTAGTGGTAATTCCATTGAGAATGGCGGTCTTTTGAGCTTCACTTAACCGCAGTGCCTCCTCAACCCGTTTTCTTTGGGTGATGTCACGGGTGATGCCTTGGAATGCAATGAGTTGACCCTCATGGTTGAAAACTGGGGTCGTTATTGTTTCAGTCCACACGGTCGTTCCGTCCTTTCGGACCTGCTCGGTTTCATATGGTTCTGGTACAAAACTTTCCCTGTCGGATAGCAGTAATTTGAAACGCTCCGCAACTCTCCCCCTAATTGGTTCTATTGAGTCTGGGGTAATAAATTCCCATATCGGCTTACCCAAAACCTCACTTGGGTCATATCCTCGCTGTTTCCTAATGGAAGGGCTTATATAGGTAAACACCATATCCGGTGTCAGTTGCCAGATAACATCATCCATATTATCGGCCAGCAGGCGGTACTTCTCTTCACTCTTCCTGAGTTGCTCCTCTGCCTGTTTGCGTTCGGTGATGTCAGTTAAAATAGTTCGGCACCGTTTAAATTGCCCGCTTTCATCCTGTACTGGTATGGACTCTAGTTGACCATAAAAGACGGTTCCATCTTTTCTTGTCAGTTTGATTTCACAAGTCTGCTTGGATTGTGACTGAAAGACCTGTTTGAGATACAAATAGTAGGAATTCAAAAACTTTTGACAGACAAAGTGAGACAAGAACTGCTTTATCAAGCTCGTTCTGTCAGTACCCAAAAGTCGGACGGCAGTGAGATTGGCTTCCAGAATAAGACCCTTGTCATTCAGAGTCATATAACCGTCTGGAGCGAAGTCGTACAAGTCTAGGTAATTGTCCTTCAGCTCTTCCAGTTTTATCTGGGCCTGACGCAAATCCACATTCTGCAACTCTAATTCTATCTGGTGAACATGGAGTTCATGAACCAGTTCTTGGATTTCTTTTGTGGATAAAGCAGATACGTCAGGAACTTCAAATCCCTTCCTCGGCAAGACCGCCTCCGCCTGAGTTCTTAGTTCAGAGAGTTTGTCTTGAGAATGATTATCTTGTGTCATGAAACACCCCGCCTTTACCTAGTGGAAGTGCCGTCTTGAAGGACCTCTATGATTCTCAATGTAATCGTCAATGGAATCCATTTCTTTGATAATTCCGTCGTCGGTGCCCTTACGTAGTTATGGCAATCCGTCCCTTGTTTGGGTCAAACCTAACACGGTGTTAGCGGAGTCGGATTCCTACCGATATATAGATCGCGTTACCTGATTAATCCGCATCCAGTACCTCACGAACCATCCCTAGTATCTGTCTCATGCTGTATGGCTTATTCACGGCACCTTTTGCACCAATCTCGACCACTTCATTAATCAAGTCCTCTTGACCTACACCACTCGAAATAATAACTTTCACGGCTGGATTAATCCGCAGGAGTTGCTCAAGGCACTCCTTACCGTCCATCCGAGGCATAATGATATCCAGTATCACAAGAGAAATATTCCCTTGCTCCTTCTCATACACATCTATGGCCTCTTGTCCATCACCTACACTGAGGACCTTGTATCCGAATTTCTCGAGAATGATTACTCCCAGCTCTCGCACCAAATCCATATCCTCAACCAGGAGAATGGTTTCCGTACCCCCGGCAGAATAAGGGATTTTCGTCTCTACATATTCAGGTAATATTTCATGTTCCAGTTTAGGAAAGTACATCCTGAAGATGGTACCTTTACCGACTTCACTCTCAACTGTCATATGGCCACCATGCTGGTGTACGATTCCTTGTACCACTGATAACCCAAGACCTGTTCCCTTATGGTAGTCTCTCGTTTTTGTAGAGTAGAAGGGGTCGAATATCCTCTCCATCAAGCTCTTGTCTATTCCTAGACCCGTATCTGATACCGTGAGCATGACGTGTGGACCAGGCTTTACTCCAACATGTACCCTGCAATAATCATCGTCCAGTGCGATGTTCTCGGTCTGAATAGATAATCTGCCTCCCTGTGGCATGGCTTCATTCGCATTGACGGCTAGGTTCATGACCATCTGGGTAATTTGAGAGGGGTCAGCTTTAATAATTACAGGGTCTTTCGTCAAATGAATATCCATCTCAATCATCTTGGGCAAGGTACTCGAGAGGAGCTTCGTCACCTCATCAACTTGATGGTTCAGGTCCAGGGGAACAAGATTCATTTCAGCCCGTCTACCGGATATGCGAATCCTCTGGACAAGGTCTGCTGCATCTCGAGATGTTTTTTCTATATTCTGGAGTCCTTCGTACTCCGGATCTCCTTCATTCTTATCGGCAAGAAGAAACGAAGCATAACCAAGTATTA
>Ga0194053_10000632_pt1 | contig 25678 bp, 25 predicted proteins | sample SepL228m_MetaG_FD_161684 | JGI IMG/M metagenome (GOLD analysis project Ga0194053, IMG submission 161684) | Anoxic zone freshwater microbial communities from boreal shield lake in IISD Experimental Lakes Area, Ontario, Canada - Sep2016-L227-8m | ecosystem: Environmental > Aquatic > Freshwater >... | reverse complement strand
AAACCTGTAACATGGCCATCACTAAATAAAACATTCCCAAAATTAGCACGTTGAGCTGTCAAAGTTGAGTTGCCAGCTATGCCACTATCAGGCTGCACAATAGATGCTGTTAAATTAGCATTAGTCCAATATACATAGTCACATTTTGCAGTTGGTCCCCAAGTTGTTACTGTTGCCGAATTACCGCTAGATGGGTCAATTAAAATATTTAAATTTTTTAGGCTATCTTGGAGCAATTCTAGCGATCCTGCAGTACCTGCACCTGCGCCTGCTGTTCCTGAAACAGCGGCGTTTCCATCTGTTGTAGCAAATGGAAACTTTTCAGCATTTTCGGTAGAATACGAAACTAATGCTGTACCGATCTGCTTTAGGTTAGAAGCAGAAGAGATTCTGCGGGCTCTTTCTCTAGCCTGATTAAGGGCTGGAAGAAGCATAGCAGCTAGGATTGCTATGATAGCGATAACTACCAATAGCTCGATTAGTGTGAATTTTTTAGTTTTCATTTTTGTGTTCCTTTTTATTGTATTTATTTGTTTTTATTTTATAAGGAAGTTTTTGGGTTCAATTCCTTCCTTGCAAACCAAAGTATAAGCTATACCAAAGAAGTGTCAATAGGGTAAGTGAAAAGTTAAAAGTGAAAAGTGAAAAACTAAAGAGTCAATCGACCCAGTGAAAAGTTAAAGGTTTCCGCAAATACCACGGGCAAGATGCCCGTGCTACGAAAAGTAAAATCAAGGCTGAGTTAGATTGTTTTTAATCCAATCTTAAATATGGACTATCTCGGAAACTTTCAAGTAAACTGCTTTTGCAAAATCGTAGAGTTCTTTTGCGTCATCAAGAGTAGGTTTGCCATTCGGAAGAAGCCCCAAATCTCCAGGGTATCTCGAGTCTATATAAAGTTCATCAAGTGTTTGCACCATCTTTTCATCTAAATTTAAGACTCTATTTATCAAGGACAAAAGAGTCTGCAGTTTATGAACCTTGGGAATAGAAACTTTCTGATATTCCAAAAGAGCTTTCAATGATTTCTCTACAGCTTGTTGAGAGTGAAAAGCTATGACTGGAGTCAAGCGGTCAATTTCGCAAATATAAGCGATGTTCTCAAGATCTAACTGCGCGGCTTTTAACCATTCATTTTCTATTGTCATACAGATAAATACCTTTTTGAAATATTTCACGGCTAAATGAACTATTGAGTTCAATAAATTTCTCTGACATTTGCTTTGTATGGGTTATTGTATCAATAGGGATGATTGCTTGCAAACTCTTTAGCTGATTTGCTACTTTGAGTTTAATTTCCATATTTTCTTTAAAGCTTTGAGGTATGAAATTGTCATTGGTCACTACATACAAATCTATATCGCTGTCCTTAGTGGGAGAACCATAGGCATAGCTGCCGAAAAGTATAATTTTTTCGGGATTTAACGCTTTGAGCCTTTGCACTATTTCTTGTTTAAGAAGTTCTATTTCCATAGTTTCCAAAATCGGATTATAATTGATCTATTCTATATCTTTAGATTCTATTCATCTTCAAAGAAATATCAAGAATTTAACAGAAAGAGGGCGTCTTTCGCCGAAAGCGCCGCTTAAGTTAAAAGTGAAAAACTAAAGGGTCAATCGACCCAGTGAAGAGTTAACCACGAAGAGCTAATCTTCTCTCTTTCTGGTAGATTGAATTGCATTGACATCATGATTGAGCGTTATATTTTGATTCCTTCTCTTAGGATATTGATGCCGATTGGGAATCTCTGCTTTCGTTGCCATTCATTTTCGCTATAAATCAAGCTTCCAGATAATTCGTCGAACTTATTTAGAAAATCGACTTCTATTTCCCTAATTCCATTAATGACAGATTTATCCTTTGTTTTTACTATTACGGCAAAGTCATAGTCTGAACCAATGTGGTAGTCTCCTCTGGCTCTTGAGCCAAAAATAAAAATATCACTAATATTATCGCCGAATCTTTGACGAAGATTGCTGGAAAAAAAATCAGTTCTCTTTTTTATTAGTTTATTCAAAAGTAAGCCTAAATAAATTTATTATTTATAATCAGCTATTGACATGAATTATAAGCTTATTGAATGCTGTTGCAAGAATTTGTTTAAACTCTGAACAGAAGTAGAAAGTTGGACAAAGCGAACCTAGCCGATTAAGCGAATAGTGAACCACAAAGGTCTCACGAAGTTTTAATAAGCGGAAGATTATTCGTGGTTAAAGATAAAATCAGGTAATAAAATCGATATGATTTTCATGTGAAATAATTTTGAATTCAGACTGAGGATAGGTTTCTTTCCATAATTTAGGTTCTTTTATTTTTCGATTTGCCCATTTGAATTCATAAGCATAAAGAGAACAAATGATTTCTCAAGCAGTTCAAGATAACGCAAAATTGTTTTGTGATCTAAACCAAGGCTCCCTGCAGGTTCTGAGCTTGAAACCTCGCTCCCTATCTGAAAAGCGAGAAGTTTAAGCATATCCATAATCTGCCTGGAACTTTTTACTTTCTGAAACTCCAAAATATCTTTAAGCAGGTAGGAATCCTTAATTTCCATAAGCCAGTCTTTTTTCTGTTGTTCAAACTCATATGTAATGACATTTGGATACATCCCATAAACAAGATAGTTTTCCAATTGCTTTTCCAGCTTATAAAGTGTGTCGGAAAGAGCAAGTTCTATAATTGAAATAGGATACAGTGTAATCAGGTTTTTTCTTCCGGTAAGAGTTTCTGCTGTCGCGTTTGCAAGATCAAAAGATGAGGAACCTGTAACTATGACATAAATACCTTCAAAGTTATCTAACAATAATTTTAAAGCTCTACCGATATTAGGAATCTTCTGTGCTTCATCAATGACCAACAATTGAGTATCTCCCATTATTTTTTAGATTAATGAAAGGCTGCAACTGCCAAAATCCTCGGAAAAGTCAAGCTGGTCTCCAGTAAAATACTGATACTTTAATAAAGTAGAGGCAAGGTAATCCTTTACTATAGTGGTCTTACCTACCTGTCTTGCACCATAAATCACTATCACTTTTTTCTTCTCAAGCACTTATCAATTTCAGGAAGTCTCTTTATTTTCATATAGCACCTAAATTTACCCCAGTAGTTTTCCCATATTTTAGCTTAATTGAGGGAATTGTAAACCCTTAAATAGAGAATGGTTCTTTGGAAATAGAAGAAAAAGTTAACCTCAAATCGTGGGTAGGGCGTCTCTCGCCAAAAGCGCCGATTAAGTGAATAGTGAAAAATTAAAGGGTGAATCGACCCAGTGAAAAGTTAACCTCAAAGGGCACAAAGTTCTCACGAAGAGCTAATCTTCTCTCTTTCTGGTAGATTGAATTGATTAATAAGTGTAACCAAGTGATTAGAAAATAATTACTGATTAGAAGATTATTCTGATAATTGGTGGTTAAGCTCAATCCAACAAGACAAATCCCGGGCTTTGAACTGCAAGTTTGTCAAAAGTCACAGTGCATTGCGCTTCATTTTTCAAATTTATCGTTGCAACAAAATAATCTGAGAAATCAGCATTGCCTTTCTCATAACTGAACAAAGCTTTCTTCGCCTTTTCTGAACCCAAAACTTTTATATGCTTGTTAAATAAGGATCAATTCAAGGATTTTCAGAATATCTGATTTCGGATATTTATAAAGGCGTTTTAAAACCCATATTATTTCCACCAGAACGATTTGATTTATCAATGCTGGAGAATCCTCCGAACAGTCATTTAATATCTTGTCAACCTTTTTAGCCTGATTTTCATCATCGCGGACTACATACCTGATAAATATATTGGTGTCAATTGCGGTCATACCAGTCCTCAATAGCTATATTCATATCTTCAATACTAGCCACTAAATCAGGTTTTTTTAGAGCACCCCTTAAATCCTTAATGGAACCTTTTCCGGCAATTCAGCTTTATTCCTCCTTTCTTCTTCCTGTAATATGCCCAATCATATACGGAGAGAGCTAGACTAATGAGCTTACTGTCAAATACATATAAAGGCATATCGAACCTGAATTCATGTTTTGGAGCAAGAGCCATTGTTCTATGGAGAGTTTCTTTGAATATCTCTTCATAGATGGCAGAATCTCTTCTATTCATCGCTTCACTTAAGGTTGATTTTGGCACCGCTTCCAACCCAAGGTGAACAATTTACTGCTGTTTGCCAGAAGTCCGCTTTCAATCTCTCTGAGAGAATCCTTTCCTGTTACCTGACTGTAGAACACCGTAAGAAACTGTTTCCATGCGGTGAAATACTTGCAATATCCGTCCGATCCAAGCTCAGAAACCTTTTTGTCAAAACGATGTCGTGGTATAAACGAGAAAAGTTGATAAAATATGGTATTGTTATGCGGCATAGTTGATAGTTCCATTCATATTAATGGTTTAGGCATCACTAATATAAAAGGGCTATTCTTCCATGCTATCTTTTCTGATTTTTTAACCGGACACTACTGCTTATTACTAGATAATTTATTTATTGAAACCAATAGAGATAAAGACTTTGAAATACACATCCGTTACTTTCTTTACTGATTTATATAAATTCCGCAAGATGATATTCAAACTAGCCAGAAGAGACCTCTCACATAGGTTTCTTAATTCCTATCTTGGAATTATCTGGGGCTGTCTGCTCCCTCTTATTACTGTAGGGGTATTGTGGTTTGTTTTTATATTCGGGTTCAAAGTGTCTGATTCTGTCGATGGAATTCCTTTTGTACTATGGGTTACGGCTGCTCAAGTACCATGGAGTTTTCTGATAGATGGAACGATAAACGGTACTCAATCAATAACTTCGTATGAATATCTTGTCAAAAAAATTGTTTTTAAAGTTCATGCTCTGCCTCTTATAAGGATTTTTTCTTGTTTATTTGTTCATGTTGTTTTAGTGATAGTTATGATGATAGTGTTTGTTTCATATGGATATATTTCTCTGTATTCATTTCAGATTCTGTATTATCTCTTCTGCTCAATAGTACTGCTTTTTGCTATATCTCTGATAACCGCTTCTCTAAATGTGTTTACAAGGGATGTGTTTCAGATTGTTAATGTTCTGGCTCAGGTTGGCTTCTGGATAACACCTGTATTCTGGAAAGCGTCATCGCTTCCTCAAAAGTATCAATTACTGGTTAAGCTAAACCCTTTTTTCTACATAACGGAGGGATACAGGTATTCTTTGTTATATAAAGTAGGTTTCTGGGAAAGCCCATATTGGGCTCTTGAATTTTGGGTAATGACACTGATTATACTGCTAATTGGAGTTTTAGTTTACAATAAGACAAGTCCTTACTTTGCAGATGTATTGTGATCCATGAACTTTCTCTTTATGTGCTAAGAATAAAGATAACATTACAACCCTTTAGGCCGCAATCAGTATCTAAGCGATGAAGCAATATTTGAGCGAATGAGTGATATTGTAATAAAAGTAGAAAATCTTACAAAGATTTATCATCTATATAATAAACATATAGACATACTTAAAGAGGTTCTGCACCCTTTCAGGAAGAAATACCATCATGACTTTTATGCTCTAAAAGATGTTAGCTTCGAAATAAAGAAAGGAGAAACAGTCGGTATTATCGGCAAAAACGGCGCCGGCAAATCAACACTGCTTAAAATATTGACAGGTGTACTGACTCAATCATCGGGCAATATATATGTTGACGGCAAAGTTGCTTCACTTCTGGAACTTGGTACGGGATTTCATCCTGACTTGACTGGACGAGAGAATATATTTTTTAATGGTACAATAAACGGCTTTTCTGATGCTTACATCAAATCTAAATTAGATTCAATAATTAATTTTGCCGATATAGGCGAATTCATTGACCAGCCATTAAGAGTATATTCGAGCGGAATGTATGTCAGGCTGGCCTTTTCTCTTAATGTTATGTTAGAACCGGAAATCATGATTATAGATGAAGCCTTGAGCGTAGGAGACATAAACTTCCAGGTAAAATGTATGACTATGATAAATAAAATAAAAGAGAAAGGCTCAACTATTCTTTTTGTAAGCCATGATATAGGCACAGTCAGAAGCCTTTGTTCAAGGGGGATCTATTTGGAACATGGAGAGATTAAAGCTCTAGGCTCTGCTCCTGATGTTGCAGAATTATATATTCGTGATGTTCGTGAAGCGATGAATGCTGAACACAAACGATTTGCAAGGAAACCTCAAGGCTTTGAGCCTATAAACAACGAAATAGATGAAAAGTCTGACGGTATCGTTGCAAAGAAAGAAGAATTCAGAACATCTGAAGAATTCGATAAAAGAGTGTCCCATACAAGATACGGCACAGGTGAGGCAAAAGTCACTTATGTGGAATTTCTGAATTCATATAATGAACCTGTCAATACAGTCGAATTTGATCAGGAAATATCAATAAAAATATATTTTGAAAGCTTCGTTGAAGAGGAATTAACCATTATCTACTATGTACTTGATCAGAAAAGGAACTTCATACTTGGATCTGGGCCGCTTCTTTCTGGTTATAATTTACCGAAAATAAGAAAAAAAAAGTATGTTGTCACCTACAAAACTAAGCTCCCCCTTATGGAGGGTATATATAGCATTGATATTGAAATTAATAGGCCTGTAATACCTAATGAAACTGTCGATTTCCTGGATGTCGTAAGCAATGCCGTTGTATTCCGTATGGAAAGGCGCATACACTACCGTATATGGTCAAATGTATATATACCTAACAAATATAGTATAATTGAAATATGAGGGTACTGGTTAGAAAAACATGAAGAACAGTCTCATCTATGTTACACAACCTTCATTGCCTGCTTTGGAAGAGCTTGAGCCCTATCTTAAAGATATCTGGGACAGGAAATGCCTTACTAATAATGGGCATTATCATCAACTCTTCGAAGAAGCTTTATGCGAGTATCTGGGAGTCAAATATGTCTCATTATTCTGCAATGGGACTATAGCCATTCTTGCCGGCTTAAAAGCGCTTAATATAGCAGGAGAAGTTATAACAACACCTTTCACTTTTGTTGCCACAACCCATTCGCTTAAATGGTCAGGTATTACACCAGTATTCTGTGATATTGAACAAAACACATGCAATATTGATTCAGATAAAATAGAAAATTTAATCACAGAGAATACAAAGGCTATTCTCCCTGTTCATGTTTATGGCAATCCATGCAATGTTGAGAAGATTCGATGTATTGCTGATAAATATAACCTAAAAGTATTTTATGATGCAGCTCATGCTTTCGGTGTAAAATATAAGGAACAGCCGATTGGCTGCTTCGGCAATATTACGATGCTGAGTTTTCATGCTACAAAGATATTTAATACATTCGAAGGCGGAGCTCTGGTTACTAACGACTCGGAGCTAAAGAACAAAATAGATAAAATTAAAAATTTTGCCTTTGAAAATGAAACTACGATTTCAGGACTTGGAATAAATGGTAAAATGAATGAGTTTCAGGCAGCATTAGGTTTTATTCAGCTTAAGTATATTGACGCCTATATAGCAAAGAATAAAAAAATTGCCGAAATCTATAGGAATGGTCTAGAGGATATTCCGGGTATTAGGTTTTTAGATAATATCGAATATGCCAGGCTAAACTATTCTTACTTTCCCATTTTTGTAGATGCAAAACTCTATGGAATAAACCGAGACGAACTTTATTCAAAACTTAAAGGGTATAGTATACATACAAGAAGATACTTTTTTCCGCTAATCAGCAACTTAAAAATATATAATGATTTACCTTCGTCTAGAATAGGCAACCTGCCTGTTGCCAATAAAATCTCTGAAGAAGTCCTATGCCTTCCAATATATCCGGATTTATGTCTAACTGAAGTCGATAGAATACTAAAAATTATTAGCGCAAATATGGGTAGACTATGAACCAACTCAAAATGAAAAGGGAACTTAATTCTATAGATCAAATAAGTAGTATGCTAAATGATTATAATATTGAATTAATGTTATCTTATGAAAATTTCAGAAAATAAATTTACTTTTTTAGGATATTGCCAACCTGTTCTTTCTATGCTCCTAGAAATAATTTTTGCCTCTCATGGGAATGATTTCTCGATAGATATAGTATGCAATATGGAGCATTCTGAGTTTGAATCTGTTCCATATATGCCAAGCAATAACATCTCAAATACTATTATCTACTACACATCATGGGAAAAAAATAAATCACGATTTTGTATTGGAGTTTCAAAACCCCAATCAAAACTCATTGTTTATGAATTTTTTAATAAAAACTTTGGCATATTAGTTAATGAATATACGAAACTCATCCATCCTTTTTCCTCAGTCTCAAATACTACTACTATATCTTATGGTTCAGTCATAAACCCAGGAGTAATCATTGCTCCTTTTTCGCAAATTAAAAATTTCGTAACTATCAATAGAAGTGTTTCTATCGGGCATCATACCGTGATAGAAGATTTTTCCACAATTAATCCAGGATCAAATATTGCTGGAAAATGTTTGATAGAAAGTGGGGTAACCATTGGTATGGGAGCGAATATCATTGATGGACTAACAATAGGTAGAAATTCTATTATTGGCGCAGGTTCTTTGGTAACAAAAAATATACCCCCTAATGTTGTTGCTTACGGAAACCCGGCAAAAGTTATAAGAGAAATAAATCGTGCTTAAAATACCGGATAAAATAATCATTAATTTTACACCGACGGGAATGCTCCCGACTAAAGAAAAGACTCCTTTTGTTCCTATTTCGATAAATGAAATAATTGAAGATGTTCATCAGGCATACAAAGTTGGAATAACAATGGTTCATCTGCATGCTAGAGATGAAGTGACAGGAATACCAACTCATAAAGCAGAGGTATACGCAAAGATTATCGAAGGTATAAGGATTTTTGCCCCTGATCTGATTATATGCGCATCTTTAAGCGGTCGAAACTATAGTGAATTTGATAAGCGCGCTGAGGTATTATACTTAGACGGCGCAGCTAAACCTGATATGGGAAGCCTTACTCTTAGTTCCCTGAATTTCAATAAAAATTCTTCTATCAATGAACCGGAAATGATAATGAAACTTGCTCAAGCTATGCTTGAGCTTGGCATTAAACCGGAACTGGAAGCCTTTGATGCCGGAATGATAAATTACGCAAAGTATTTGATAAAAAAACAGTTGATCAAGCCTCCTTTCTATTTCAATCTTATCTTTGGCAATATTGCCTGTGCCCAACCTGATCTTTTACATGCAGGAGTGATGATAAATGATTTACCTGATAACAGCATATGTTCATTGGGAGGTATTGGCGATGCCCAAATAGTTATGAATTCGATAGCTGTTGCCATGGGCTACGGAGTAAGAATTGGTATTGAAGATAATATTTATTTTGATAGCAGCCGCAGTAAATTATCAACAAATATGGAGTTTCTTGAAAGGATTCACGATATTATTATTCATCATGACAAAGAGGTTATGGCTTCCAACGAATTAAGAAAGTTATTCAATATGCCGCACTAATTCAAGGTATTGCAGGATAATGATATAACTGCCGTATTCTATGTTTAATGCTCAAATAGTTTTCCCTTGCCTATAGACTGGAAAATAATTGGCATCGACACAATTTCTTTTTATTGCCAATTCATTATACACTTGTTTGTTGATAATACGCCCACAAAGCCATGTAGTCTTAACTCCATTTGACCATCCCTTCTTAAATGCGGCTAATCCATTATTACTATTATCACAAAGGCCAGGCACTCCGCCTAGATTTAGCCAATGCAGCCGGTCTTTAAAATATTCCAGAACTGCTAATTTCAAAGCGTAGCTAGCATGTAGTTCATACCCTCTTGCTCCTATAGCAACCAGATGCCCATGAGCAACCTCTCCCTGTATATACCACCAATCCAATGCTATTGTTTCATTATCGACAGAAGCACGAAATAATACAATCCCAGGTACAGCAAGCTGTATCTGAAAAGCTCTTCTGGAGAAGGTGCTGATACCGGTAATATTTTTACATAACACCAATTCTCCATAGAGTCTGCACCAATCATCAAGAAAGTCGGAAGGATTAGCACAAAGTTCAATTTGCATATGATGTTGAGCGCTAAGTGCAAATTTAAGATGTGTTTTTGAAATAAAGTTTTTGAAGGGTTTTTCCAGATCAACACTGTAATGTTTCTTAAACGGTATTACATAATCAAAGCAAGATAATAACAAATCTTGATCATACTCACCGAAAGGATCACTAACCAATACTACAGAAACCAGATCCGAAGGGAGATTATCTAAATCATCCTTCAATCGGGACCAATCCCGGCAAGAGAACATAGGATAACAAGATGTGCAATCTCTCAAATGACTATTTGCTATAGGTCGGCTGAGAAGCCACCCCACACAATTGTTGAGTTCTATAGGAATTCCGAATTCATTTAATGAATCAGCATATAAGAAATTAGAATACCCGGAATTTTCCGCTCTATCTAAATTCTTCTCTGTGCCGGTAATCAATTGCTCTTCCTCATATTTGTCAGATAAAAGATTAGGGGTATTATAGTTAGTATTGATTGGATTGCATCATCCCAAATTTTGATAATAACCGAACTAAACTTGCAACAAATTTGGACTATATTGAAAAGGCTGTGATATTATTCCTTTGGATAGAGAAGGCGATTATATCTACTAACTAATTATGAAGAATCATCTAATGCAACAACCTTTGGTTACAATCTGCTGCATTACCTACAATCACGAGAATTTTATAAGTGAAGCTATCGATAGCTTTCTGATCCAGAAAACTACTTTTCCAATCGAGATAATTATTCATGACGATGCTTCTACGGATAATACGGCTGTGATAGTCCAAGAATATGCAAAAAAATATCCTGAATTAATTACTGCTATTCTTCAAAAAGAGAACCAATTTTCAAAGGGAATTAATATACCAGCTACCTATGTGCGGCCAAAAGCCCGCGGTAAATACTTGGCATTATGTGAAGGTGATGATTTTTGGACAGATCCTCTTAAACTTCAGAAACAAGTTGATTTTCTGGAAGCAAATCCTGATTACTCTATTTGTTTTACAAAAGTAGCTTCGATGAAAGATGGAAAAATTGTAGATAATGACCTTTACGATAAATACTACAAAGGGATATTAGGTGATAGGACAGAATTCTTTTTTGAAGATATTTTAACCCGTTGTTTTATACAGACATGTACTGTTGTTATCAGAAAAGACAGCATTCGTTTCAGGGATTGGATAAATGATTTGGCTTTTGGAGATTGGCCTCTGTTTTTATTAGCTGCAACTTCTAAGAAGATCAAGTATATTAAAGAGCCGATGGCTGTTTACCGTATACATAAAGATGGTGTGTGGTCATCATTGCCGCGTTTAAATCAATGCAGGGAAGATATTAAGTTTTATAGATATGTGAACAAGGAATTTGATTACATATACAGTGACAAAATTATTGAAATCCTTAGCAAAAATATTGAGAATTGTTTAGAGGAAATAGATTGGCTATATAAAGTATGGGCCAAGAAGGATGCTATTTTAAAAAAAGGAAACTCTAACTGCATTTACAAGATATTACGAAAACTAAGAATACTTTCATAAGTGCGCCGACCGGAATCAGGATTAGTAATGAATCTTCGAAGAAAAATAATACTCTCAAATTTCTTTAAAAAATTCAACAATCTGCCAATATCAGACAACCCGATTACCGATCTATCCTTGTGTTCACGGCCCAAGGTGGCCTATATTTCCCCTTTATTGCCCCAACGCTGCGGTATTTCGGATTACAGCTCAGAATTACTCCCGGTTTTAAGTAAGTATTATCGTATTGTTGCTGTTGTTGATCAGAAATATGTATCAGACCCATGGGTTCAAGTAAATATTCCGGTCCGCAATGTAAAATGGTTTAGAAATAATTTCAGATTGTTTGATCGTGTAATTTATCATATAGGGAATTCCTCTTTCCATAGACATATGGTTCCCTTGATTAAAGAAGTTCCAGGAATAGTTGTTTTACATGATTTTTTTCTTGGTCATCTTAGGACTTATTTACAATATAAAAGAATTATCAGAAATGATTGGATTAATGCTTTATATAAATCTCATGGATATAAAGCTCTTCACTACTTCTACAATTCTGAGTCTCTTAGAGATGTAAGAATGAAATATCCGGTCAATAAGGATATTTTGGATCATTCACTTGGAGTTATAGTTCATTCGGAATATTCAAAAAAACTGGCTGAAAAATGGCTTGGAAAAGATGTTGCTCATCAATGGAAAATCATTTCTCATTTACGAGTTCCTGTTATTGATTTTGATTGTGATTCTATCAGAAAATCTCTCGGCTTCAAAGAACAGGACTTTATCGTGTGTAGTTTTGGTGAAATGTGTTCCAGTAAACTCAACTATAATCTTATTAAGAGTTGGCAAACTTCAAAACTTGCAAAAGATCCTAGTTGCAAGCTGATATTCGTTGGGAAAAAGGCCTATGGCAAGTATGGCGCCCAAATTAAAAAGATTACCGATTCTTCTGCAAATATTATTTTTTCGGGATGGGTCAATAAGGATATGTTTAGAAAGTATCTTACTGTTACCGACTTAGCTGTACAATTGCGGATGAATTCCCGCGGAGAATCATCAGGGACAGTTTTGGATTGCATGAACTATGGAATTCCTACTATTGTTAATGCTAATGGTTCCTTTTCTGAACTTCCTTCTGACGCGGTATGGATGCTGCCTGATACTTTTGAAGATAATCAACTAATCCATGCATTGGAAACTCTATGGACAAACCATAAAAGTCGAAGCTTATACGGTACTAGAGCCAAAGAGGTAATTTCGACACTTCATTCTCCTTCCGCATGTGCAGAAAAATATTATAACGCCATTGAAGAGTCCTATTTCAAGTCGTCTGCTAAAGGCTTCTCAACTCTAAATAATATACATTCAGCAAACAGCAAACATTGTGTATTAAAACAAATCTTGTTGGATGTATCTGCTACTCATAGAAAAAAAATAATAACCGGAATAGAACGCGTAGCAATATCTATAGTTTTATCTTTGATAGAATCTCCTCCTGAAGGATACAGGGCTGAGCCGGTTTATCTTACAAATAAAGGAGGAAAATGGCATTACAGATACGCAAGGCACTTTTCACTTAAAATACTTAATTGTCCTACTGCTGCACTTCCTGACGAAATAGTAGAATATGGTTGCGGAGATATTATTATAGGCCTTGATATAGCTTACCAGATGCATGCACAGGCAAAAGAGGAAAATTTATATACTCATCTTAGACGCAACGGAGTTAAGGTATATTTTATGGTTCATGATTTATTGCCGATAGCAATGCCTCAATATTTCCCATCTGGGACAGATCAATTGCATGCCAAATGGCTCCAGGCGATTTTGAGTTTTGACGGTGTAATATCTGTCTCAAAGACAGTTGCGGTCGAGTTTTCTGAATGGATTAAAAATAATAATCTGGAAATAGAAGATTCTTTTAAGCTTGCTTGGTATCATCATGGAGCCAATCATGATTGTGATCGTCGGTGTTCCAAGTTGCCATTTGGCGCCAAAAGGATCCTGACTAAAATAAAGACCCTTCCCGTTTTTACAACAGTAAGTACCATCGAACCCCGTAAAGGGCATTTGCAGATAATAGAAGCCTTCAATCAACTTTGGGATAAAGGAATTAAAATAAACCTCGTAATTGTAGGAAGAGAGGGTTGGAAAGGGATAAAGAATCAAGAAAGGAGAACTATCTCTAAAATTACAAAGGCTATTCGTACACATCCTTTAAAAGGCAAGCACCTTTTCTGGATTGATAATGCTGACGACAATTATCTGGAAATGCTTTATTGTATTTCTAATTGCCTAATTTTTGCGTCTGAAGGAGAAGGGTTTGGTTTGCCACTCATTGAAGCAGCTAGGAATAAACTTCCGATTATTGCCAGAGATATTCCAATATTTAAAGAAGTTGCAGGAGAACATGCTTACTATTTTCCAAATGATAATTCGCCGGAGATCCTATCAGAATATATTCAATCATGGTTAGAGCTTTATAATTCCAATAGGCATCCTAAATCAGGAAAGATGACTTGGCTAAGATGGAAAGAGTCTGCAAAAATGTTGCTTGGAACAATTATTAACGAATAAAATGAAACCGCAACTATAAGAGTTTGGAGATTTTTTCATAAATAGCTTTAGAATAATACCAAAAACAGTTATATCTTGGCAAAATTTCTAAGCATTTCTCTTGCAGTAGAGTCATCGAATTGCCTGACAGGTGATTTAAAAAGATAAGCAGATGCTTCAATTATGGGGCCTTTGAGCCCTCTGTCCAAAGCGACTTTTGCAGCTCGGATGGCATCAGTTATTACTCCTGCCGAGTTGGGAGAGTCCTCTACTGAAAGCCTTAGTTCAAGATTCATGGGGATATCTCCGTATTGATTAGCTTCCATTCTGATAAAACAGACCTTGTTGTCCTTGAGCCAAGGTACATAATCTGATGGCCCCACATAAATATCATCTTCAGAAATTTTTTCACTCATTTGGCTTGTTACAGAGTTTGTCTTAGAAATCTTTTTTGATTTGAGCCTCTTCCTATCAAGCATATTCAGAAAATCTTGGTTGCCACCGACATTGAGTTGGTATGATCTTAATACTCTCTGTCCTCTGTCTTCAAACATCTTGGTAAGCACCCTGTGAACAATTGTGGCTCCTACCTGGCTTTTTATGTCATCTCCTAAAATAGGCAGGCCAGCTTTTTCAAAGCGCTCTCCCCAGAACTGTGAGATAAAGACAGGCATAGCATTAACCATAGCAACTTTTGCTTCAAGGCAGCATTCTGCATAGAATCTAGCCGCTTCATCTGAACCAACAGGCAGATAATTTACAAGTACCTGGCTTTTCGATTGAATAAGGATTTTAACGATTTCGCTTTTTGCATGATCGTAGGATTTGTAAACATCTTCAAGAGGGTCAAATCTGACTTCTATAGGGAAATCAAATGTCTGTGATGCCACGCTGTCAAGTTTATATCCATGGTTTATTATACAGTTTTGTAGTGGAACATTGTGTACAAATACTTTGGTGCAGTTGGGCTTTTGATATATCCCCAGACTTAAATCTTTACCAACCTTCCTGCTGTCTAGGTCAAATGCAGCTACGAATTTAATATCTCCAGGAAAATAACCTGCGAAATTAGTTGTGATAAGCCCAGGGATTATTTTCCCTTCATCTCTTATATCTTTATAGTAGTGAGTCCCCTGAACTAGCGATGAAGCGCAATTGCCTATTCCTACCAAAGCGACACGGATTTCTTTTGAGCTAGTATCTTTAAATTTTTTCACAGTCATCTCATAGAGTTAATTATTTGATGTAAACGATAGAATTTGGCTAAATATATTTATACATAAAGACTGATAAATCGTAAAACACAATGTGTAAAATACTAGAATATCATTCCAGATGGGATTATCCAGCATCTTATCTGCATTCATTCAATGAGCTCTTTTGGAGCTCAGGAAAAATAGAGCATAAGTATATAAAACTTACCGCACCCCTATAAAGTTTCGATTGATAAATAGTTTGTTATATCCTGCTAATCTCATGCTTGAATGGAAATCAATATGTTCGCAGTCTTTTCCATCCTCATTGTAATTAGAACTTGAGAATGCGTTCCACTTATACAAACCAGCTCCACCAAAGGCGGAATTAACCAAATGAATTCCTTTTATTTTTCTTAGATATGACTTTTTAAATAATGGCGCCAAAGATTTCGGGCAGTTCCCCAAAATGCGATAACCTTCCGATGATTCATAAGCAAGCGTGTCATAATAATGTAGCCATATGCAGTTTTCATAAGTATAAGGGAAAATTGCGTCAAAATCATAGTTCAAACACTGCAAAATACCTCGCGGGGAGATTCCTAAAGATAAATCTCCATCGCATATAAGTACTAACAGATCTTCAGTAGATTCATAATGATTTTGAGACAGGTCATAAATCTGTTTTTTAAGTTGATTCCTGAACATTGCCATTTTGATGAATCTGGTTTGGTCATGGAGTGCTTGAGAAGTTGGCTTTCGTCCTGTTATTGCAGGACCTGTTGAATTATTTTCGCTTATGATATTACAGTTTGGATTGGACTTATATAGTTCTAAGTATTGCTTTGTCAGAGTGTCGGTAGAATTATTCTCGTATACAGCCACTTTGTAGGAACGGAAAAACCTTCCAATTTTAAAAAATCGTTGCATTGATGCAGAAGCCCTAGTCCCAACATTATGCATAAGAGCCCCAATAATAAGATCTTTATTCTTGGCCAGACCCTCTCCGCTTTTCATAAGCAGTTCGAACCTTCCATAGTCCATCTCTATTAATCGTTTTTCAATGGCAATTGGAAATTCTATGGCTTTACCAGTTATGATCTTCTCAAAATATTTTGATAAAATAGGAAGAGGGTATAGGTTTAAAAATTTCATTTATAAGGCCGTACCATTTATCTAGATTTGCAAAAACAAAGTTTAAATCTATGTCTGAAATTAAAATCAAGTTTGTTACTAATAGCGAGTATAGTGCATTTTTACAAAGAGATATTTTAGCTGCTCAAGAGCATGTTTATCTGCAAACTATGTCTTTTGAAGGAGATAAGGTGGGTAAGGATTTAGCCGAATGGCTTAGGCAATCTAAAGCTAAAGATAAACGGCTCATAGTTGATTCTTTTTCTAAAGTTGTGATTAATGACCGATTTACTATCAATCCATTCAATTTCTTGGACTTTGCATTTTTCAAAGAAATGAGGGATACCAAAGCGATATTAAACAAAATGTCTACAGATGGCATCAAAGTGGAATATGTAAATCCGTTAGGATTGGGCTTAATTTATTATCCGCTCAGAAATCATAAAAAAATTGTTATTGCTGATCATGTTTGTTATATAGGTGGTATTAATTTATGCGAACATAATTTCAAGTGGCATGATTTGATGCTGAGAATTGAAATTCCTGAAATCACAAATTGTTTGATATCTGACTTTTTAGATACATGGTCTGGTAAAAATAATAATCAAAAAATTGTAATTAATAACGAATCCCATATTCTTTTTTTGGATGGCAGAAACAGTCAATCCTTATATGAGGAACTCTTTCAAAGGCTAAAGTGTGCTCAAAAGACCATTAAGGTCTATTCCCCATATATTACAGACCCGTGTCTTAAAGTATTAAAGCAAATTTCCTTAAGCGGAATTGAAGTAAGTATTTTTACTCCTGAACAGAACAATAAAGCTATCTTTAATCATTACTTGCCAACATATTTATTTAATACCAATATTAAGATATATAGATTCACTGAAAATATGTCTCATATAAAAGCTATATTGATCGACGATCGAACTTTAATTTTTGGTTCAGCTAATTTTGATTGTGTTAGTTATTATTTAGAGCAGGAAGTTATTTTAATATCGAAAAATCAAATCCTTGCAAAAGCCTTTAAAGATAAAATTGCTATGGTTAAGTATGAAGAACTGATAATTTTAAAAGCAACGATTAAGGGAAGAATAGCCATCTCCATAATGTATATAGTTACATTGAGTTGCAGGATATTGGCTAGAGTTGTTAAAAAGAAAATTCATTGTCGATAATGAGCATTTTACGAGAAAATGAATTAATACATAAAAAAATCCTTTTCCTCTGCCCATCGCTTGCATGCGGAGGAGTAGAAAGAAGTGTCCTGAATTTGATGAATGCGCTTCAGAAAAACAACATCAAAGTTTCCCTTGGGCTTCTTAGAAATACAGGGGAGTTACTTTCTGAATTTGAATGTAATGGCTATTACTACTTTGCCTCTGGGATCATATTTAATTTTTTCTTTTCATTTTTTAAATTCAACAAAAATATTTATAATTTTATTCTAGCTTTCCATCAAATTAATAAGTTAATTAAAGTGATTAAGCCAGATATTGTGCTTACTTTCACTTTGGAAACTACTCTTCCTATGTCCCTTAGGTTCAAAAAGAAAAATAATCCTGATAATTTTATCTGGATTATTTCTGAGGGAAGCAATGTTCCCGGTTCCATTGATCGGCTATTTCTCAATAAAACAATAAATAAATTCATTAAGTATATTATTAGTAAAAGGTATATTAAAGCTGATTTTGTAACTACAGTTTCTCATGGCCTTAAAAACAGCTTAATTACAAATTACCATATACCGCCTACAAAAATTAATACGATTTATAACCCTCTTAAAGCAGACATCTTACAGAAAGCTAATATCGAAATGACTCAAAACAATAATTTGCTCAATTCAGATTTTATTTTAGCTATTGGTCGCCTAGTTCCGGTCAAAGGTTTTGCTAATCTATTGGATAGCTTCAGTAAAGTGTTAAAAGAAAAAGATATCAAGCTTGTTATTTTTGGTGACGGGCCTGATAGAAATGAACTCCAGAAGCTTGCTGATAAACTCGATATTTCCGGAAAAGTTTATTTCATGGGCTTTTCAGATAACCCATGGTATTATATAAAAAAAGCAAAAATGTTGGTGGTTACTTCTATTCTGGAGGGATTCTGCAATGTCATAACCGAAGCCATGGCTTTAGAGTGTCCAGTTATTTCTACTGCATGTGATTATGGACCGCTGGAGTTGATCCAGGATAATGAAAATGGTTTATTAGTCCCAATTAATGATCCTAAAGCTTTAGCGGAAAGGATTGTGTTTTTGTTGGATAACCCTGATATCTGCCAGAGATTCAGTACTGCAGGTAAAGTTTTTTCCCAGAAATTTATACCTGAGTTAATTTGTGAAGAGTATATGAAAATGTTTAATGATTTATTGAGAAAATAATGAATAAAATTCCTATTTTTTATTATCACTCTATTGGAGGTATGCCTCCTGAATCATTAGCAATAGACCTCTTTAAGCAGCATTTAGAGACTCTAAGAGAAAAGTCCTTCAAAACTATCACCTTTAGCGATCTGCTGCTAAACAATTATAATCAGGAAGAAAAGAACGCTGTTTTAACTTTTGATGATGGGCTTTTAGACAATTACGAAAATGCAGTACCTCTTTTAGTTGAGTTTGGGTTTAAAGCAACATTTTTTGTGGTTCCTGGTTATGATCATGTTACACGCTGGGTGAACCCGGATAATCGAAAATGGAGCGATCAGCTAAAACCTGGCTTCACAATTCCTTTTAAGTGCATGAATACAATGCACCGCAGAGAATTAATAAAAATCAAAATGGAAATAGGATGCCATTCTTATACGCATAGTCCTTTAACAAAAATTGAGCAGGAGCAATACGAGCATGAAATTATAGATTCAAAGCATTTATTGGAGCAAGAATTAGGATATAAAATAAATGCTTTCTGCTATCCCAAAGGACGATTTAACAAATCTGTTATAGAGATGGTAAAACATGTTGGTTACTTAGGCGCAACTACAACTATTCCAGGATATTTTAACCCGGAAACAAATTTGTATTTATGCCGAAGGTTCTTAATAGAAAATCCTTATTTTTTTGCTGCGGTTCTTGATGGCAGAGGGTTATCTCCTTTAGCTTATTTAAAATCAAAATATCAGCATTCTTTCTCTTTTTTATGTTAAATCTATTAATGAAACAAAAATTCCCTTGCTAAATGGAAATACATAAAGAATCATACGGAAAACTCTTTAAGAAAAAAGAGCTCAACAAGTTAGTATCTCATAATAGATTTATACTTATTAATACCTTAACGGCATTCTTTATTGTAATAACAGTCATAACCACTCTGCTTTATTTCAAATTTGATGGGAAAATTACCGGTTTCTTTCGCATTGGAGATGTTATTCCAACCTCTCCTTACCTTGATAAACCATCAGCTTATATTTTTCATAATATAGGGGGACATGATGGTCAACAATACTTATCTATTTCATTAGATCCTGCACTTAGAAATCCAGGAACAATTAAGGCTTTAGATAATCCCAAATACCGCTATCGGCGTATTGCTTATCCATCCATGGGATATATCTTTGGTTTGGGTTCACCGCATTTTATACCGTATGCAATGGTTTTGATTAATTTATTATCTTTTACATGCCTTATCCTTTCAATATCTGTCTACAAAAAAACTGAAATACCGAATAGCATAGCATCTTTGAACCCATTGCTGGCTATTGGCATTCCGGGACTCTGGTTTTCCTTATGTCTTTCGACAACAGATTTATTTGGGATTGCATTAGTGATATCTGCAATAGTCCTGATAAGGCGCTCACTCACAGGTTATGCTGTGATCCTTTTAATGCTTGCATGCCTTACGAGAGAAACATATATCGCAACTGTTTTGGCTATCACCATTTTTATGTTTGCCAAGAATCACATTAAAAAGGCCTTTGCTATAGGAATGGCAACTCTGCCAGCATTAATATGGAATATTTATGTCTATTTCTCTTTTCATGGTACTCTAGGAAATCAAGAAAACTTTGGAGCCCCTTTTTGCGGAATCATTAATAAAATTAAAACTCTGTTTTCAGGAGCTCTTTCTCCAAAATACTTACTCGAAGTATACTGCTTCACTATTTTATTAACGGTTATCGTTATTTTGATTATCTCAGTAAAAAAAAACTGGAAAGAGCATGGTATATTGTTTTCTGCTGCCTTCCCATCAATTCTCATCCTGTTAATTAGTAAAATTCAAATCCTTGATAGCTGTATAGATTATTTAAGAGTATTTCTTGACCTTTTTGTTATTATCTATTTATTGCCTTCAGACAAAACGATGTTAGCCAGAATTAGAACCTTGATATTATGCTTCTGCAGTTTTATAACAATTGGTTATATTATCGGTTATTGTATAAGTGACTTAGCCTAAGACTGCAACTTACGGTTAATTGGAATGTGATGACTATAAAAAATTCAAGAGTTTTTCTATGATCTTAAAAAAAATAGTAAGATTGTGGCGTGATGGTTTAAGGTATTTATTAATCCATCTTATGCCCTATGAATATTTTCTTTCCAAAACTCCTAAAAAGCATCTATCAGGTTTAAGCGTAGTGGTTTCTCTGACCACAATCCCAAACCGTATAAATAAAATTTTGCCAACTTTAAAATCTTTAACAGATCAAACAGTCTCTCCTACGGTTATTTATCTAGCAATTCCAGAACACTCAAAAAGAGAGAATAAACCTTATATTATTCCAAATTTTATCTCAGAATGTAAAAATATAACTATTATTTCTTCTGCTATGGATTATGGCCCTATCACGAAACTTCTTCCTGCCTTAATCAAAGAAAAAAAATCTCCTAATACAATTATTATTGCAGTTGATGATGATAATATTTATCCTAAAAACTTTGTCGAGACATTCTGTAATGAACATTTAAAAAATCCTAAACAAGCGCTTACATTATGCGGTCGCAATTTAACATCAGATTTAAAATGGCCAATTAATCAGAAAAGTTTAAAAGGAACTTATATTAAAACACCTACCCCTATAGAAATTGCTATGGGATGCGGAGGCATTATGGTCAAGCCTGAATTTTTTGAAGATAACTTCACTTTATACAGTAATGTGCCAGAGGAAGCTATTTATGTAGATGATATTTGGATTAACGGACATCTGGCTAAAAATAAGGTACAACGATATGTAATTCCTATAGATAGCGCCTATTCATATCTTCAGTCAATAACAACTTTAGGCTCTTTAAGCATAGACAAAAAAGAAAATAAGGATTCATATTATAACAACACTACAATTGCATACTTCAGGCAATATTGGCGTTAACTGGTTTTATATTTATAAACAAATGTCAAACAACTTAAATAACAACCTGTGATTTTGAGCACACTCTTAAAGAATGAGTAATGATCTGATTAATAAGAATAGATATTTCAATAATGACATCAAAGGTGAATTATGCTGAGATGTGTTATTCTTGCAGCCGGAAAAGGTTCTCGTTTATTAGAAAATACAAAAATTCCTAAACCCTTAATTCAACTTAATGGAGTGCCTTTAATTGAGCGCCAGATTAAAACTTTTTACGATGCTGGTATCCGTGAATTTTTTATAGTAGTTGGTTTTCTTGCTGAAGCAGTTAGAGAATACTTTAAAGATTTTACTCTTCCTGATTGTTCTTTATTATTTATAGAAAATGACGAATGGCAAAATGAAAATGGTTTATCTTTAATAAAAGCAAAACCTTATATAGATACGAATTTTTATTTTACAATGTCAGATCATTATTTTGACCCTCAATTAATTAAGTCTTTTATGTGTAAAACACTTGAAGGTAATAATGTGCTCCTAGCTATTGATTATCCCGGCTATAATAATGTACATATTGACATTGACGATGTGACTAAAGTCTCATTAGATAATAATAAGATTGTTAATATTGGGAAAAATATCGAATGCTACCAAGCTTATGATACAGGCTTATTCCTTTGTACCCCGCAAATTTTTATTGCGCTGGAAAATACTATAAGATTAGGTGATGCTACTATTTCAGGGAGCATACGATACCTTTCCCAAAAAAAAGAAGCTGGAGCTGTTTATATCGGGGATGGCTATTGGAATGATATTGATAACGGAAATGACTTAAAGGTAACTGAACAATATCTGAAATCATTAATGCACTGAACTTCTTGGTTCCACAATCCTAAAAGGCCAAAATGCCAACCCCTCTTAAGGAGCCCCCTTATAAGCTGAACTCTACTCGGATATCAGTATTTCTATTATGCTCAGCCATGTTTGTCTGCTACGGGTTTCGGGGCGTTTATGCTGCTATTATGTATGTGCATACTTATGAAATCGTCATTTTGATTTTGGTTATATATCTCAAAACCATTTTCTATGCAGTGCTTAATAGCAGGAATGTTTCTTTTGTTTACTCTTAAATAAACTCTTTCTAGACGCAATATATAAAATGCATATTCTAAGGCCAATTTATTTGATTCTTTCCCTATACCTTTATTCCAATATTTTCCCCCCCCGATAAAAATATGTAACTCTGACTCATCATTGACTATATTTGTTAATTGAATATTGCCAATGTATTCATCTTTGTTTCCCGTCTTTATGCAAATGGCAAATCTTTTAGAGGAATCATCTTTTAAACCTCTTTTAATCCATTCTGTCTCTATTTCAGGTGTAATCACGCGATCAGGTCTAGATCCTGTATTTTTCCATATTTTCGGATCATTACGCCACATATAGGATATTAATGCATCTTCTTCTCTTAATGGACGAATATAAATATTCATAACAGTTTATCAATAGTTGTCAAAATGTATTCCATAGCTACTCTATCGTATCTTTGGTCTACCGGCAAGCAAAGAAGATTTGAATATAAAGAGAACTCGATGCTTTTTTTATCTTGAATATTCACGATATTTGGCCAATAAGTGGCGGTAAAAATTCTCTTTTTACGCAAAGATTCCTTTAATTCACCTTTGTCTAACAAGAAAGGATAAACCATCGGCACGGATTGATCGTCAATTTCGACATTTAACCTGTTATGCTTCTTTAAGGCTTTACATAAGAAAATAAAATTATCTCTTCTTCTTTTTATTACTTCTTGGTATTCAATATTACATAAAATTGCTTCTGTCAATTTTGACATTTTTTTAATAGGTTGACACTTATTCGATTCATTATTTTTAAAGCCGTAATACCCTGCTTCTGCCCCATATTCAATTCTTCTTATTAAATGTGATACTCTCTCTAGAGCTGTCAATCGGGATGTCATAGTCAAGCTCCATCACTAAAGAGATAGGCTCCATCAGGGACACCAAAAAATTTGCGACATGAATAAAAAGTTGGAATGTTAGGCAGGGGGAGCTGAAAAAAATGCTTGCGAATTATCTATTATAAGGTTTCTGCAATACTTTGAAAGATATTTAATAAACTTGGCTTTTAAGCCAAAATAATTTATATATAAAAAACCTTCATCTGGCTTTATCGAGGCATAATTAAATTTAGGTTCCAGGTTTTTGTCTATGAAATAGAGTTCATAATTCAATAGAAGTTTTTTGAAAGGTTCTAGGATTGCATCACAACTATAATAAGGAATAAAAACTCTGGAATATCTTCTTAAGCGAAGTATAAACTCCAGCGCATTTCGACCGCTATTTAAGCGAATAGCATTTTGATAGTATTCTTTACTTCTACGGAGTTCTAATTCAAAATAACCACCAATTGCTTCTTTCATATTAGTTCGAATTAGTTAAGCATTTCATTTATTTTCCCACGCAAATTAAGGCCATCACATCCAGTATAGATTTCCATAGAACAAATTCATTATTGCCCTGCTTGTGTTCTATATAATCCGATTTAATAATCTTTAAGTCAATGTTTCCTTTTGTAAATTCTGAAGATTAACTAATCCCCTCATTTATTAAATTCAATCTTTAGACTTAATTGCTGTTATATCAAGAGGATCCCTCCTTTGTAATATTGTCAGTTCTCATAATAAACTTTTACGAACAAAGAAAGGTATCTATTTTAATTCCATAGAATTATATTATGTAATATTGACTATTAAATGGGAAATAGGTATTATTTAATCCAACTTATATCTTTAATTTGCAACATATTGACTGCAAATTATTAATATGGTAATAATGTCTTGTAGACTAAACTGATTTACCCCATATATGATTTGCAGGAGACATCAAAACTAGTTTCCATCATTTATATTATGTAGTCCCGGTCTATTAGCCCTAAATATTTCTGAGAGCTCTCTTTACTTGTTCAAATGTGTAATAAAAAAACTGAAATACTGAAAAAGATTACTGTTATATTGCTATGGTAACGGCTAAAAGACGCTTTATTTTCCTCCCAATAGTGGACAGATATATCTTGAAAGAATTCCTAGTTGCTTTAGCATTTTGCATCCTTCTCTGCTGTATTCTTTTTCTTACTCTGGATTTTTTTTACAGCATTAATGATATCTTTGGCCATAACTTAATTATAAATAAAATAATAGGTTTTTTTTCATTGAGATTAATAGTTAATCTCAATGAGGCATTCACATTAGCTACGCTTATTGCTTGTATTTATACCATAGTTAAATTTGGATCAAACAATGAATTCAATGCATTATTAGGATCAGGTATACCTCCCTGCAGGATACTTGCCCCTATATATGTTTCAACGATTATATTAATAGCCTTTAGTTATTATTTGAATCTGGGCATCATTCCTGAATGTAATTTTAAGGCAAAGGAAATACTTAATTCTTCAAACCATAATAACTTTATAAAAGATATTTCTAAAAACATAATTTTTACCAGCAATGATAATAAGCGCCTCTGGGTGATCGATACATTCGAGAATCTCAGTTGCATCAATAATCTCCAAATAAAAAAATATGATTCTAGTAGAAATCTTGTTTTGGAACTTTATGCCAAAGAAGCTGATTACACCGATCAAGGCGACTGGGAATTCCACAATGTAAATCTCTCTTATTACAAAAATATGCTTATAAAATCAGATATGCTAGTTCCGATTCTCTACAACACGGAAAAACTAAACAAACTTAACAGAGATTCAAATATTTATAACCTATTGGGAGATATTAACGAAACGCCAACAGATATTTTGGAGTCCAGAAAGGGCCCCTGGGACAGGAGCACTTCAGATCTCTTGAAAATAATTCATTATGCCGATTATGATAATAAATTTATTCACACAATAAATACAGAACTCTTTAGGAG
>Ga0194053_10000628_pt1 | contig 25816 bp, 25 predicted proteins | sample SepL228m_MetaG_FD_161684 | JGI IMG/M metagenome (GOLD analysis project Ga0194053, IMG submission 161684) | Anoxic zone freshwater microbial communities from boreal shield lake in IISD Experimental Lakes Area, Ontario, Canada - Sep2016-L227-8m | ecosystem: Environmental > Aquatic > Freshwater >... | reverse complement strand
GCGTTGACCTCGCTGTCCACCTCTGCGATCGCCTGCTTCTGCTTCTCGGTGAGGGTCACGGAAGGCGTATTTTTTTCGAGCCGGCTCATGGCGAGTTCGTAGGCGGATTTCATAGGCTCCATTCTGTGAAACTTTTTCGCGAGGCAACAGAAAAATTGCACCGCTGCCCGCCAGTGTGTTTATTGGTGCATCCATGTCTTATCTGCGGCTTCTGAGCACCGACTTCGACGGCACATTGATTGCCCACCCCTCAAACGGGCGCTGCTCTCCGGCGTTCGCCGACGCCCTGAACCGCCACCGCGAAGGTGGTGGCCTTTGGGCGGTCAACACAGGACGCAGTCTCGAACATGCCAAGGAAGGGGTCGCGACTTTTTGTCCGCCCTACGAGCCGGACTACCTCCTCACTAATGAGCGAGAGATCTTTTTTCGTGCGGGGGAGGGGGTTTGGGAGCCGGATAGCGAGTGGAATGACCTTTGTCGGGACCGGCACGATGAGTTGTTTTCCCGCGCGGGTGCGATTTTTTCCAGGATCGGGGAAATGGCCTTGCGCTCGCCGAATGTGACGCTCATCCAGGAAAATGGCAGGCTCGCGGGTCTGGTCACTTCGAGCGAAAACACCATGGACGAGGTAACGGGGTTCATAGATCGCGAAGCCGCCCACCTGCCGGAGTTCGGCTTCCAACGAAACACCGTTTACATGCGGTTCTGCCACCGCGATTACCACAAGGGAGCTGCGCTGGGCGCTCTTTGCAGGAAACTATCGATCCCGCATGCGGAGGTTTTTTCGGCGGGGGATCAGTTCAACGACCTCTCGATGCTCGATGGAACGTTCGCGGCATTTCCCTGCTGCCCATCCAACGCCATTCCCGAGGTTAAGTCCGCCGTCCGGACCGCCGGCGGATATGTGGCTTCGCTTCCCGCGGCAGATGGCGTGGCCGAGGCTTGGAGATTTTTTACCGGCCGGCCATGACAACCGCACTGCTCAATAAACTTAGAAACCGTCTCGGAAAAACCGCCGTGCTCACCGGGCCTGCACCGGATTATGCCGGTGACAAATGGTTCGCGCGCGCACTTCCGGATGTTGTGGTTTTTCCCTCATCCACCGCGGAGGTCTCATTCGTTTTGCGCGAAGCGTACATGGCTGGAGTGCCGGTCACCCCGCGCGGTGCTGGTCACGGTTATGTGGGCGGATGCACCCCGGTCAAACATGGCATCGTCCTCTCGCTCGACCGGATGAACAAAATCCTCGAGATCCATCCGAAGGATTTCGTTGCGGTGGTCCAGCCGGGGGTGATCACCGGCGAACTCCAGGAAGCGGCGCGAGCGATGAACCTCCTGTATCCGCCTGATCCAGCCAGCCTGAAAGACTGCAGCATCGGGGGAAATATCGCCACCAACGCCGGCGGTCCGAGGTGCCTGAAGTACGGCGTCACGAGGAGCTACATTCTCGGCCTTGAAGTCGTCCTCGCCGACGGAACAATTCTACGCTGCGGCGGACGGACACACAAAAATAAAACCGGTTTTGATCTGGTCGGACTCTTCACCGGATCGGAGGGGCTGCTGGGGGTTGTCACCGAAGCCACGCTCCGTTTGATTCCGCTCCCTCCCTCACGGGCCGCGCTCTCAGCGGGATTTGCTTCGATGGACGCCGCCGCCGCCGCGATTCAGGCGGTCTTCGCGGGCGGATTTCTGCCCGCAGCGGTCGAGGTCGCGGATCGCTTCACGCTCGATGCGGCGCGCGCTTTCAACCCGGGTGCAGATTTTCCCCCCGGCAACGCGCAGGTCATCCTCGAGGTGGACGGCCAGCCGGCCAGCGTCCGTGGCGAAGCCAAAGCACTCGAAAATATTTTGCGTTCTGCAGGGGCGCTCGCTGTGAGCAAGGCCACCACACCGGCTGCCTGCGAGAAGCTCTGGGGGCTGCGGCGCGTCTATTCGCAATCGCTCAAGGCCACGGGGCTGAAGAAGCTCAACGAGGACATCGTTGTCCCGCGGGGGCGCCTGGTCGATCTGGTCCGGTTTGCGGAGGGGTTGCAGAAGAAGACCGGCTTCCCGATCGCTTGTTTCGGCCATGCCGGCGACGGCAATATCCACACCAATATCATGGTCGCCGATCCCGACAGTCCCGCCGTGCAAACAAAAGCCCGCGCCGCTCTCGACGGACTATTCCGCCAGGTGCTCGCATGGAACGGCTCGATCACCGGCGAGCACGGAATCGGGCTCGCCAAAAAGCCGTGGTGGAATCAGGCGGTCCCTCGCGCCACCCGCGACCTCCACGTCACTCTAAAATCCGCCCTCGATCCCAAGGGGATCCTCAACCCCGGCAAATTCGTCTCCAGCCGAAAGCTCTGATGCACCGGCAACCAAGGATGGCCCTCAAGAAATGGGAACCCGCCAAAAGTCCGAAAGGAATGCCGCCCGCCCTTGAATTTATTGATGGAACGGGCCAACATGCGGCACGCGCGAAGCGCATGAGACCGCTCTCCTGCAATCCCCAACGGAAAACATGAAGCCTCACCCATCCTTTTTTGCATTGCTGGCGATCGCGTCAGCCACCCTGGCGCTGGCGGAGGATTACACGCTCTCGAACGGAACGGTGATTTCCGGCGAGGTCAAATCGTTTGACGGCGACGGGGTTGCCATCAAAACCTCCGACGGACTCGTGAGATATTCCTGGAAAACCTTCAATCCGGAAACTCTCGCGAAATTGCGGAAATCCAAAAAGCTGGACGATGCGATTGAGGCGCAGGGGAAAGAGATGCGGTCCAAGCTCAAGCGACCGATGCAGAGCGCGCAAATTCAAAAACAGGCCGAGTCGCTCAACGGAAAGGTCGTTGCAATGGCAATTCTCTCGGTCCCGCCGGTAAGCAACCGCGGCGGCGGCGTTTACCGGGTGAATTTCGATGACCAACTCGGATGGGAAACCAGCGAGCGAGAGGCGGTCAGGCTCATTGCATCCGGCGCGAATTCCGTTTTTGTCCGCGTCATCGAACCGAATCAATTCGGCAGTAAAATCGAAGTGCTCGGAGATTCCGCGAAGCGGGATGGCGACAAATATGTTCCGTGCTGGAAGCCATTAAAATAACGATGGAGTCGCGCGGGCGGGATCGCGATGTTTAAACATTGGGGTTTGGAAATTGAGCCGCGCATCAAAAACCGTTTGCACGGAATGGCGATTCCTGAGCCATTGCGATGATGACTCTCCCTCCAGTTGCCAGTCACCCGAATCCCTCATTTCCGTTGAAGCCGCTCAAGCGTCTTCTTTTTGTTAGCGCTGTCATTGCCCTGACGTCTGCTCATCCGACCACGGCCGGAGACCTCCAGACTACGAGATGGGAGCAATCCGGCTGGGGCGGGGGGGGATTCTTCTACGCAGCGGCCTTCCATCCGACACGGGATGGAGTGATCTATCTGGGAGGCGACGTGGGCGGACTTTACAAGACGGAAGACCATGGCCGCAACTGGCGCATGATCAACAACGGGCTGGCCAATTACGGGATTTTCAGCATTGCGGTGGACGCAAACAATCCGGAAACCGTGTATGCGGCCACCGAAAACGGGCTCTGCAAAAGCCTCAACGCAGGCGAGAGCTGGACGCTTCTGCCTCAGACCGCACGCAAAGAACTGCGGATCACCGGAGAGAAAAATAAAAGCATCCGCTCGGTGGCGGTCGATCCCACGAACGGCAATATCGTCTATGCCGCGAGCCCGGCTGGCAAGGTCTTCAAGAGCGCGGATGGCGGGCAGACATGGAGTGCTATATATACCCAATCCAAGGACGGCGGGGATCCCTCCCGGCTCCGGGTCCAATACGGCAAAGTAAACGCGGCGTTTTTCGGCGGCTTCTGGATGCCTCTCAAGTTTCCTGAAGGAATCAACCCGGCGGATGCTGTGGGCTTCGGGTTTAATTTCAAAGGCGATAAATCCAGCCCGCAGGATTTTTACGTGACCCTGAAAATGGCCGATGGGGCGAGCTTTCGCAGCCGGAACCTGAAGGAGCTTTTTCTCGACGACCAGGCGCGCGATGTCGTGCTGAGGGCCGCGGATTTTGTTGTGGATCCGGAATATGCCAAAAAGAACCCGGACAAAGCGGCCGCGTTTTCCTCGGGGCCGGATTGGTCGAAGGTCGTGAGAACCGATATTTCCAGCTCCGGACCGCTGCCGCAGAAGGAATTTGTCGCGAGTTTCGGCCCGATCTTTTTTGCCGCCACCAAGACGGCTGACGGAAAATCCGGCACGGCGGAGGCACCGGTTTTGGTCACGGTGCGCGAGTTTTCCAAGGACAAGGCGGTGCAGAACTACGGGAACATCCGTCTCGGCGAACCGGCAGCAGGTTCGATTTACAGCGTTGCGGTGTCCGCCAAAGATCCCTCGCTTGTCGTGGCTGCCACGAATGATTCGGGACTCGTCCTCAGCCGGAACAAAGGCGAGACGTGGGCCGAACTGCCCACTCCCAAACGGGCTTCCAGCGCCTGCTTCGATCCTGTCGATCCGAAAGTGATTTACGGGACATTCTTTGACAACGGTGTCTGGAAGTCCACCGACCTCGGGCAGACCTGGAAGCGGCTTGCGGGTGGCTTGCCAGACACGGTCTCCTTCCGGGAGGTGGCGGTCAGCCCGGCGAACCCTCTGGACGTTTATGTGATCGGCCAAGCCAACTGGGGCGGCCATTTCTACCTTTCCAACGACGGGGGAGCAACCTGGAAAAGCTCGAACAGCATCCAGGCGGACTACGTCGGCAGCCCGACGCTTCCTGCGGTCGGGGCAAACACGCCGCTGAGCATTCCGACCAATGTCACCATTAATCCCAAGAACCCGAAGGAAATATTCGTGAGTGCCAACTGGCGCTCCTGTTTGAGCGAGGACGGAGGCCAGTCCTGGCTGGAGCGGATGAAGGGGGCGGACATTTCCTGTATCACGGATATCCGCTTCAGCGGGAAGCGCGTCTACGCGACCGCCATGGATGAAGGAACCTTGATGAGCGAAGATAACGGCAAAACTTGGAAGCAGCTCTGGCCGCTGAGGCATTCGACGGATTTGAGCGGCCATAACTGGAGGATCGGTGTCACCAACGTCGGCGGCGTGGACCACCTGATCGCGACAGCCAGTCCTTGGGACGGCAACAAGCCGTCGATGGTCGTGACGAGTGATGACGGCGGAAAAACCTACAAGACCACCACGGCGGGGATTCCCAACTACCAGATCACGGCGAACACGATGTGGGGGCGCGGATATCCCCGGGCCTTGGCGGTGGATCCTTCGAATCCCAAAATCGTTTATATGGGAATCGATGGCGATCCCACCGAAGGAAAGAGCGGCGGCGGTGTTTTTAAATCGGAGGACGGGGGGGCGACGTGGAAGCAACTGCCGAACCAGCCGGGAAGCCGCCGGATGTACTACGGTCTCGCGGTTGATCCCACCAACTCCCAGCGCGTTTACTGGGCAGGCTTCGGGGCCAAGGGGGGCGTTTACATGAGCGAGGACGGAGGCGGGAGCTGGAAGTCGGTGTTCGCCGGAGACCAGTATCTTTTCAACCTCATGACCGCTGCCGATGGGACGGTCTTTGCCTCGGGAAAAAACTTGTGGCGAAGTGTGGACCACGGCAAGAGCTGGAAGCAGATCACCGATTTCAAGGAAAACCGTTCGATCGTGGGGATCGAGGTTCATCCGAAGGATCCCAAAACGATCTGGATCTCCTCGGTTGTCTGGAGTGGTGATGCCGAAGGGGGAATTTACAAGACAACCGATGGCGGGCTGACGTGGACCGAGATCACGGCCGACATTCCTTACGTTCATCCACAAATCCTCCGGTTCAATCCCGAGACCAACGAATTATGGGCCGGCTTTGTGGGCCTTTTCAAAACCAGGCAGTGAACCGGCCGGATGGCACAAGAGCGGGTTCGTGGAAACCGCGCAGCTTCCGCCTTATGATCCCCGACCCTCAACCCGCCTCAAAGCCTATAGCCCGCGCTCGGAAGCCCCTGCTTCAGGCGCTTTGCCTAGCCCTGCTTGCGGCATCGTGCTCTGCTGCGGAGACTCAGGGCTCAGCCGATCCGGCTGCTGCTCCTGTCGCCTCGCCCAGGCTCGTCGACAACCGGATCATTTTGACGCCGGAGCAGTCCACCGGCGGAAAGATGCTCAACACAAAGACGGGAGAGCCGAGCGGCGTGATTCTCGACAAGTCCTGCGAAGCCAATTTCAAAAAACCCGCGGATGCCTGCATCGAATGGAAGTTGGCGGAGCCTCTCCCGGCTGGCTGGTGGCACGGCGTCGTCGAGTCCTCCCTTTCAGGCACGGAGTATTCCAACCGCGGGATCGGGATCGTCTTTGCCTCTCCCCAAAAACCTTCTGTGAACGTGGGGACGAATATCACCCTGAATGAAGGCGCGCCGCAGCGTTTCGAATTCTGGATTTACTCCTCCACGCCGGTGCCGGGCGTCCTCATCCAACCCGCTGGCGACCTTTGGAGATACAACCGCACATGGCCTGTCACCCGGATTACCTTGAACCAGGCGCAACCCGCCGGCCTGACTGCCCAGGATGCCGTGACTCTGGATCTGCCGGTCGAGCCTGACGGATCGGTCGCTCTTCCTCTTCCTCTCCCTACCGGCAACTACTCGCTTTCCTTGCCGGCCAAAAAGCCGGGATCCTCGGTTATTCTGGGCGGGAATAGCCACAGCATTGAGATTCCTTTTCCTTTCGACCGCTGGAAACGGCCGTTGACTTCCTATTTTTACATGGATTCTCCCCTGCGGCAGATTTCCCTGAAATGCGACAAGGCCGACAATGCGCTCAAGACGATTCTTCTGCGGCATGATGTCGCCCGCTCGGCCGCCCCTCTCCCTGTTACAGGAGAACCGGTTGTCACAGTTGATCCCGCTCGCGTCCAGTCCTTCCCCCTGGTGATGCTTGGATCCGGGCTCACCGGGGAGATTCCATCGTTTCCGCTTCTGCCGCACGGTCTGAAAATCGCGGTGTTGACCTCCTGGGATGATGGCAAACCGGAAGATATCCGGTGCGCGGAGATTCTGAACAAGCACGGATACCGCCCGTCATTTTTCATGAATAACAATTCTCCGGCCATGAAATATTTGGACAAGCTGGAGGCGATGAACGTCGAGGTGGGCTCGCATTGCTACAACCATCCTTCCCTCTACACGATCCCTCCAAATGTCGCCGCCGAGGAATGCAAGGCGATGCGTATCGTGCTCGAACAGGCGCTCGGCCATCCGGTGATTTCGATGGGTTACCCGAACGGCTACTCGCCCTCCTTCGACACCAACGGGGATTATGTTCTCCGCGCGGTCAAGGACGCAGGCATATGGTCTGCACGCACCACCATGACCAGCGATGGTCTTGTCGACTCATGCCCGGATCTCGCCGCCATGGACACCAACGGTTTTTTTGGCAATGCCCGTGACCTCGAGGCTCAGTGGGCCAAGGTGCGCGCCATCGATGGCGGAGTGTTCTATTTCTGGGGGCACAGCTGGCAGATCGGAAAGACCGACGAGCAGTGGCAAAAATTCGAGGATTTTGTCGCGCAGTTTAGCGCCCAACCCGATGCTTGGTATGCTTCGCAGGGAGAGTTCTCGCTTTGGCTCTGGGCTCGCAAAAATGTGAAGATCACCCTGGAGAGCAAAAGCCCCGACAAGGTGGTCGTGAAACTCAGTCGTCCATGGCTTCATCCCTACCTGGCCACCCGATGCCCGCTGACACTCGTCGTCCCGGCGGGGGTCAAAAAGACGCTGTGGCTGGGCAAGGAAATCCCCGTGACCAACGGCCGCGTGGAACTGGCGTGGCCTCAACCCTGATAAGCTCACCTATCGCATGAAAAGATTTTTTAACGACAGCAGCTTTTGGAACCAGCCGCTCGGGCCGGATCCGGAAATCGATCCCGAGTCCGCGCAAATCCTCGAGTTCATGGCCAAGGCCGATAACCGCGGCTTTTGGCTCAGCCTGCACAAATGGACCATCCCGGTCTATGAAGTGGACCGGAACACGCCGCGTCGCAAGGTTCACAAACGCTACCAGATCGGAGTGGGCCAGATGAGACGGAGTGAAGGCTATGTGGGGCCAAACCATCCGCTGGGCCATGGAAAAGAATTTGCGGCGGATGCCGAAGTGGGCCTTGTTCCGATCCCGGATTACGCGATCGCAGATCCGGAGGCGGACTCCCATATCGCGCTTGTGGATTGGGAAAGCGGTTGGATTTGGGACATGTATGCCGCGCGCCGGCTCGAGAATGGAGATTGGGAATCCAACACCGGTATGAAGTATCGCGCGGATGGTAGCGGCGTTTTCAGCCGCGCAGATTTTGCCGTGCACAATGGCGAGAGCATTCACCCCTATGGCCCCAGTCGCGCGGCTGGCGTGCCCGAACTGGCCGGTCTCATCATGCACCAGGAAATCCTGGAGGGTCGCATTGAGCACAAGCTTTCCTTCGCCACGCAGGCCGCAGCGCTCCAGAGATTTGTTTTCCCGCCAGCCTGTTGGACGGATGGAGGATGGCGTGACGGACTGCCTGAAGGAGCAGTTTTGCAGCTGGATCCAGACTTGGATTTGACTCCGTATGCGCTTTCGCCAAGCGCCATAGTCGTGGCGCGGGCACTTCAGGAATACGGGGCCGTGTGCGTGGATGTGGGCGGCGGACATCCCTTGTATGCCGAGGGGCTCTATGCTGATCCGAGGAAGCGAACATGGGACGGCTTGCTCAAGTGCGACGACCTCCTCGAAATCAAGCTGCCACATTACCGCGTCATCAAAATGGAGAAAGTCATCCCGGAGGGGATGGGACGTCGGGTGCCGGATGGAATCTATGCCGGGGATGAATGAACATTATGAATCGGCTTACGGTGGAGAACTCGATCCGCTGGGCTGAGGGCAAAAACTGAGAAGGATAACATGCTAAAAGTCATTCACGGTTACAACGAGCGCTATCTATCCGGGCTTGAAAAATGCGGGATGCTCAACAAAAACAGCGGGCTGAAACTCACCCAGCATTTTGCCACTCCAGACAAGGAAAAATTTAACCTGATTGCCGCAAAAGGCGGAAAACTGCACGCCCGGATCAAAGAAACCGGGTGTTTGTTTTATATCGACCGTCTGCAGGGAGGCACATTCTACAGCAAATACGATTTCGATGCAGCGTTGCTCCGAGAATATCGGGAAATGCTCGGTGAATGGTTCTTGGGCATCCAGATGCACGAGTGGGGAGATGTCCTTGACGCCGATTGGAACCGGATCCGGAAGCAACTGGCGAACACTCTGCCTCCTTGGACCGAACAACAAATTCATGCGGCGATCGAGGAGGTTTCCGCCTGTAAATGGTGCATCCATCTCTCCTGCGGGACCGCCCTCGAATACAGTCAAAAACAATATTCCAAAACCCTGCCTGAATACTTTCAAGAAATGCGCCAGCTTTTCAAAATGAGGCAGGAAGAAACCGGCGGCTTGTTGCTCCCATGTGATTCCTTCTGCATGGCTCCTGCCATGGAATACGATTTGGGAAGTCGCACCGTCATGCCGGAGGTGGGCACTCCGATCCCTCTCATGCGCCTCCAGGTGGCTCTCGCCCGCGGCACGTCCGGCGCGCTCAACCGCCCTTGGGGCGTTTATTATCAACCTTGGGGGGGCGAGCCGTTCAGTGCCCCGCACTTTGCTGAGACCGCCGAGAATGAATGGAATCTTGATAACTCCATCTTCCCTTATGATTTTACTGCAGCCGGTCCGAATGGCGGCAGTTCCCGCAGCCTGCAGCGGCGGACCTATTATTATTCCCTGCTCTCCGGGGCCGATTATCTCGGTGAGGAATGGGGGGTGAGCAATACTTTCTATAATTGGCGCGACTTTCCCCTGACTCCCTATGGGGAGATCAAGAAGGAGTTCATTGATTTTGCGGAGAATCATCCCGATCTCGAACCTTTGATTCCGTTTGCCATCGTGCTTCCCAGGGAGTTGGAGGCGATCGATCTACGGTATATCGGAGATCCGGACGCCGAGTTGTATTTCTTCAGACCATTGGAGGCTGTGCAGAAAGCAGCTTTTGGTCACGTCAGGGAAGTGCTGCGGCTGATTTACGGCAGAAGCGGCAACGGACTCGGCAACGAAGGACATGTCATGACTAACAGTCGCTTCGGAGACTTCTTCGACGTGCTCTACGAGGATGCCGGAGAAGAGGCTTTTTCGAGATATGCCTGGCTGGTGGATGCAAGCAGGGACGGGGCATTTTCCGGATCGCTTGCAGGGAGGAAGCACAAGACGCTGCAGAGCGCGGAGATCGATCAGCTCAAGCGCCGCCTCGATGCCATCATCGAAGCCGGGTTGCCGTGCGCGGTTTCCGGCGGAGTCCATTGGCTGTTGAGTCGGTCCGGAGAGAAATGGCTTCTTGGCCTGTTCAACAACGAAGGCATCGATCGTTCCGTTGAAAAAGGCGACGTTTTTGTCGCGGAAGCGGAACTTACGGCGGCTATTCGATTCAAGAAGCAACCTGCAAATCTGAGGGTTTTGAAGCGCTGGCCGGAGAACCAACTGGAGAAAAGGGATGACGGCACCTACGGTTGCACGATCCCTGCGGGTGGCTTTTGCCTGCTCGAATTCTAACATATATTGAATCCATCCATTTCCAATAATCCTGCTGGAGCAGATCCCCATGCTTGCGGGTGTGCGCTCGCCTTCATCGGAGCTAGCTCGGAACTTCCACGCGAGGTGAGATTTTTGGCTTTCGTCGATGGCTCCGAGCAGCGGTATGTCGAAATCCTACCGTCCGGGTTCGATGCCAATAAGGAGCATCACCTGATGGTTGGGTTGCATGGGCATGGCTCAGATCGCTGGCAGTTCGCCAAAGATTCCCGCGCCGAGTGTGCCTCGTTCCGCGAGATGGCCGCCAAGTATCAAATGATAGCGGTGACGCCTGACTATCGGGCTCCGACCTCCTGGATGGGGCCGAAGGCGGAAGCAGATCTGGTTCAGATGATCGCCGGGATCAAGGCCCAATATGCGATCGGGAAGGTCTTTCTCGTAGGTGCTTCGATGGGAGGTGCCTCTGCGCTGGCCTTTGGCGCTTTACATCCTGATTTGGTGGACGGTGTTGTTGCGATGAACGCGCCCTGTAATCACCTGGAGTTTGAGAATTTTCAGGACGCCATTGCCGATTCTTTCGGCGGGTCGAAGACCGCGATCCCGCTGGAATACAAAATGCGAAGCGCTGAATATTGGCCGGAACGATTCACGATGCCTGTCGCCATCACGGTCGGAGGCAGGGATACCTCGGCTCCGCCCGACAGCGCTCGCCGGTTGGCCGTGATTTTGAAGAAACTACACAACAAGGTCCTGCTGATCAATCGGCCGATGCAAGGCCACAGCACCGATGCAGCGGATGCGAATACGGCCATGGAATTTGTGATATCAGCCGCTCTCCATTGAAAATACTTATGCCACACTTCATGCTCCCTCATATTACCGCGTGCCTTTTGTTACTCTGGTTCGCACCGGCTTCCTCGCAGGCCTTTACCTCCGAGCCTTATGAGTGGGGGCAGGTTCCGATTGGAGGAAGCGGCAACATCACGAATCTTGTCGTTCACCCGAAGGTCAAGGATGTCATCTACCTCGGTGCGGATGTCGGCGGGGTGGACCGCTGGGATGCTGAAAACCAAAGATGGATCCCTACCATGAATTACTACGGTGCCCAGCAAGGCGTCGACGCCCTCGCTGTCGATCCTTCCGACGCCACCGGAAATATCGTCTATGCTGCAGTGGGCGGATCGGATGGAAAAGTCAACGGCGCGATCATGAAGTCAACTGATCGTGGCGAGCACTGGACTCCCTCGACCACCCTGTTTCCGAATTGCAGCAACGGTGACCAGGGTTGGAACAACCGTCTCGCCGTGGATCCGGCCAACGGCAAGGTGGTTTATTTCGCCGCCCGCAACGGCCTTTGGCGCAGCACCGATGGTGGGGTCAACTGGTCCAAGCTGACTAGCGCTCCGGACGGCGACCAAACAGCCTTGGGCAAAGGGAAGGGGCCGTCCGGCACCGTGCTTGTCATCCTTGATCGCTCGTCCGGCACCGTTGGCAATCCCACGCGCACCAAACGCGCCTATCTCTCGCCTTTCGGCTCTCCGCTCTACAAAACCGAGGACGGCGGCGAAACATGGACCGAAATGCCTGGCGCGCCGGCGAACGTCTCAAATGCCGACGTCGATCCCGATGGCGTGCTCTACTGCTCCAGCCGTAAGAGTGGCGGCCTGACCAAATACACCGGCGGCGCCGCCGGCACCTGGAGCACCATTACGCCTGAAAAACTCGGCGGCGGCCCCGTCGGCTACACCACTATCCAAGTCGATCCGTTCAACAAACAGAACGTCCTCGCGATGGAAAACTACAAGCCGTGCTACTCCACCGACGGCGGAGCGACGTGGGCCTACATCGCAGCGCACGGAGCCAACCAGTCCGAAAAAGCCACGCCCGACTGGTATTCCCGGTCCAATCAGTCGCAGTTCGGTTGGGGCGGAAAGCACCTTCGTTTTGATCCGTTCCGCAAAGGAACTGTCTGGGAAAGCGATTGCTTCCTTACATGGAAGACCGATGACATCTACGCCAAGGTCGTTCATTGGGAGAGCTTCACCGCAGGCCACGAGGAAACCGTTGGCACCGCCGCCTTGATCAGCCCGTCCTCGGGGCCGACATTGCTCTATAACGGCGGAGCCGACGTCTATGGGTTCCGCCACACCTCGCTGAAAGGGTGGCCCACACAGATTCTGCTCAAACGCTACAACACAGACCTCCAGCTTGACGGTGCGGACTTTCAGGAGTCGGATCCTAACTTCGCGGCCTTTGTCGGCGCCACTGGTTGGAATGGTCCGGGCAGCGGCGGTTACACGACCGATGGAGGCACTACCTTCGTCAACTTCCCCAATATCGAGAAGAATCCGCCGAACCAAGGCGGACGCATCGCCATCTCCGCCACCAACCGCACGATGGTGTGGGCCACCGGCTACTCCGCCCAATCCGTCTATTATTCCACCGATACCGGTGCCACCTGGAAGCCCTGCGCGGGTGTTCCCGAACAAACGCCTGTCCACCTCGGCTTCAGCATTTTCTGTTTCATGAGTCCGTTGTGCTCGGACCGCGTGAGCGGCGACACGTTTTATTTCTACAACAAGGAAGGCGAGTTCTACCGCAGCACTGACGGCGGAGCGACCTTTGCCCGGGTCGCTACCGGGCTGCCCAAGACGGTCAATGCCAATCTTGTCGCCGATTTCACCCGCGCGGGCGAACTCTGGCTCTCGATTAAAAACGTCGGCCTCTGGCACACGGCGGACGGTGGCTTGACTTGGAACCGTGTTCCCAACGTCGAGTCTTCCGGCATGGTCGCCATTGGCAAGGGCCCTGACACCACCACGCCGTCGCTTTACCTCGTCGGCAAGGTGAATAAGGACAAGGAAGAACACATCTTCCGATCCGACGACCGCGGCGGGAGCTGGATCAAGATCGACATTGCGCGCCCGTATCCGAACGGCTGGGTCTTCATGTGTGGCGACCGCCGCACCCACGGCTCTGTCTATCTCGAATCAAGCACCGGGATTTATTATGGGAAAAAATCCGGCGACGCCAAGTGATCCCAAAGGCAAGGTGGCCATGCCATCTGCCATCTGGACCGCGGAGAATGAATTTCTCTTCGTGTCCGTCAACTCCGATGCCTCCGCTGTCATCCACGATAAAACCCATGGCGTCACCTGGCGCATGGGTTCTGTCGCTTTGCAGGAGGACGGCCCGATCGATGTCGGACATGTCTGGCTGCGCACCGAGCGATCGCTGTGCGAACAGTTCCCGGGGCGCTTTTGCGGCGTCAGCGATGGTGACTCCTGTCGCTTCACCCTGCTCGGACGCGAGGGTCAGCCACTCGGCGATTTCCGTTGCATATATATCTTGGATGGACCTTGGTTCGAGTGCCGGATCAAAGAGATCGACGACTCGCTGCCAAGTCTCGTGTTCCCTCCACCGATGCAAACCGAAAGTCTCGTCATCCCGCAGGGCGTGGGCCGCTGGATCAAAAAGCCTCTCTCTGCACGCCATTTCTGGGTCTTCCCCGCACACCTCAACATGCGCTGGTTCGGCGGTCTCCGCGGCGAGTACGGCTGGATGGCCATCGTAGACGAAGGGCATCAGGACGCTGGCGTATTGGCGGCCAATCTCACCGCCACCACCGGCTGGCTGAAGTCTCTCGATCGCTGGCAGGGCGGTCGGTCGGTCCGTTTCCGGTTCGTTCATGGCAACTACGTCGAACTCGCCAAAACCTTCCGTGCCTACGCCAAGTCCAAGGGGCTGTTTCGATCGCTTGCCGAAAAGGCAAAGGACAACCCGGCGCTGCAGAACCTCATCGGCAGTCGCGCCGTCTTTTTCTGGCTCGCCCGCACGATGCATCCCGAAAACCGCGAATCCCGCATGTTGCCTGCCTCCCCAGGCCCGCAAGCGCCCACGCTCCAGCTGCATCTCACCTACGCGGATGTTCTACACCTGGTCGGGCAGGCCAAAGCCGCCGGCCTGCGAAGCGGGCTCGTCGTTCTCTGCGGCTGGATCCGCGGAGGCTACGATGAATCCCACCCCGACATCTGGCCGCCCGATCCCGCTCTCGGTTCCATCCAGGAGTTTGAAAACCTTCTCGCGCTCCCCGACCAGCTGACGGTCGGCGTTCATGACAATTACCAGGACATCTACGCGCAATCACCGAGTTGGCCCGAGGGCGTTGTGCGCCTACGCTCGGGAGTGCCCATGCCGGGTGGGTTCTGGGCCGGCGGTCAGGCCTACATTCTCAACTCCCGCTCGAGCCTTGCCTACCTCCGCCGCAACTGGCAGCAACTCGGCACTCTTCCGCTGCGCGCCGTTTACTGCGACACGACCACCGCGGTTCAGCTCTACGAATCCCATGCCCCCGGCGATACGCAGACTCGCTCGCAGGACGAATCCGGGAAAATCGCCTTGCTCGATTTCTTCAAACACCAGGGCGTCGTCCTCGGCAGCGAGGGCGCAGCCGATTTCGGCGTGCGTTTCACCGACTTCCTGCTGCCCTTCGACCAGGAACGGATTCCCGGAGAAACCATTCCGCTGTGGCCGTTGGTTTTTCACGACTCCGTCATTTCTTACGTCGTCTCCGACGCGACAAAACATTCCCTCGCCGACCTCCGCCGGCAATGGCTGCTCCAGATGCTCTGGGGTTACCAAGTCCGCTGGTATTTTGCTTCGCAAAGCGACTGGGAACAGAGCCGGTCAGCATTCACGGAATCCTTCATGGTTGACCGCTGGCACGAGCGCGTCGGGACCAGCGAAATGGTCTCGCATCGTTTTCTTAGCGATGATGTCGAGGAAGTCACCTACGCCAACGGCGTAGGACTGATTGTGAATCTCTCCGCTGTTGATCACGAAGTCGATGGCACCCTAGTTCCCGCCGGAGGCCACTTGGTCACGGAACGGTGAGCCGGACTTCTCCCTCCTACCCGGAATACACGCTCGTGCGCGGAAACTGGAAATTTTATTTCGGCTGAACGGAGATCGGGGCAGTAAGCATCTCTGTCAGCACGGGGCTGAGGACGGCTCCCCACACTTCATATCCCGGTTTCGCTAGGTGGACTTTGTCGGGGCTATAATACTCGGTGAGAAGGTTTCCCTGCGCATCCCGGAATTTGTCCGACAGGTCGAGGAACCGGACGGAGGGCCCTTCCATTTTTGCAAGCATCGCATTGATGGCTTTTGCACGTTCGCTTTGTGCGGGATTGCCGAGCGGAAAAATGCCCAGAAGAAGTATCTTGGTGCCGGGGTTCGAGGACTGGATTTTTTCCAGGATCGTCTGGACGCCCTTGGCGATTTCCTCATCCGTGCCTGTGTTCGTGAAGATGTTGTTCACGCCGATCATCAGAACCACGACTTTTGGTTTCACGCCTTCCAGAAGCCCATGATCAAGCCGCCAGAGCACCTGCCGTGTCGTGTCGCCGCCGATGCCGGCATCGACCGCATGCAGCGGGAGAAAATGTGACGCCCAGACCTCCTTACCCGCCCCTTCCCAGCCCTTGGTCAGGGAGTCGCCAAGAAACACCACCTCCATCATGCCTGAGTGGATGCTTTTGACATGGCCGAGATGCGTGGGCAGCCAGGCTGTGGGAGCGGCGGACCAATAGCCCCAGGCGGGCTCCCACGCTTTGCCTGCTGGCGCCGGACCGGAGGGCAATGAAACTTCCTCGGACTGGACAATTCCCCCGCAAGCCAGCAGGAAAAACACCGCTGGCAGCCGACACATCATGGTTTTTAATTTGGTATTCATAATATTTTTCCGTAAGAGAGCCGCATTATGTTGGGCAACGGCCCGGTGAGTGCGAATCCCGTCTCGGTGCATGCTTCTATGCCTGTAGCGGTCGCCGAAAGAAACCCCAATTGGCATGGTGATGAAGATCCTCATCCGTTTGCTTGAACATTCTCGCTCGGCCAACGGCACCGCTATGGCGCGAAGAACTCCAAGGGTTGAGATCGCTAGCGCTCGTGGATCAGTCTGGAGTGGCGGGATTCCTTGTTCCCCACGAATTCTGTAAATCTTGTTATTCCCGTTCAAACCCTCCAACATGACCCTGTTTCCGCTCGGGTGGCGAAATTGGCAGACGCGCCAGACTTAGGATTGATGTTTTAGCTGTTGTTATGGATTCTGTCGCGTTCCATGAATGGCCGGAAACGCTAGTGTTTATCAGGGTTAGCGGTCGTTTTTCCTGTTTTCATCGGACCGGCCAGACGATGCCTCAAAGTCGCACAAAGTGTAGCACAGAAAAAACAGATTCTGTGCTGGCTGCGTCTGAAACCACCTCCCGAATTGCCGGCAGCTGTCACCAAAACAAACTTTTTTTGCCCCTGTCCTGATGCCGTTTTCCTATCGTAATTGGTCGTAGGACACGAGCCCTACCTCAGGAGCGCCGGCAGTCGAATCTTCTTTTCTTTCGCAGGAGTCGTGCACAATTGGTCGGTTGGTATGAACAAACCAACGTCAGCAAAGACAGCCGGCCTTCGTGCCGGGGAACTGCGGGAAATCACAATCACTCTTCCAATCGGTGTCCACGACGATCTGACAGCGGCGGCGGCTGTGTTTGGAGAAAGTCGGGAGGAATTCAGCCGGCGGTTGCTGCTCGATGAGCACGCCGACTGTGTGGCGGGCCAGCGGATCGGAGAGATACTGGTGACCACGCGATATTACAAATCTCGGGCAGCGGCAAAGAGCGCGGCGGAAAAGGCGGATGCGTTCGATCAACAAAAAAATGAATGGAGATTTTTCCGCTCCACCTCGGGATGGTTCGTGAAGTATGCCCACCATTGCGAGGAAGGGGTGCCGGCATGAATCCCTTGATCGTGCTCGCCGTCGCACTGCAACGTGCCAGTGCCGCGGCTGTGCGGCTGGCGTGGATCTGCCGGAAGTAGATCGGAGACTCAACAAGCCCGCCTATGGTTCGCCCAGGGCGGGCTTTTCTTTTCCCCGTCGAATACCGTCATTCAGAGTTACGGTATTCTTTTCCCATCCGCATTCAAAATGTGGATGGGTCAGATTTGAAATCGCACCCGTTTTTGAAATCCGCACCGTCTCGCGTTCTGATCGCGGAAGGGTCACATTCAAAACGCGACCCTTTCTGGCCATATCAATCCCTTGCCGGTGCCGCTGCGAGGTCACCACGGCCATCGTGGCGCATCAGATCCCGCAAGAATGGCGGGTCGACAAGGTGCCCGCTCGGGGAGCGTAGGGGAGGGCGGTTGAAAAACGCTGCCTCGTCCAACATCTGGCCGGCACGCTCGGCCCGCAGGATGTCAACTGGGCTCATCTCGGCGTGGTGCTTGTGCTTTTTCATCGCGGATCGCAGGCGATCTCGGCGAATTCGAGCAGTTCGAGGTCAACGCCAAAGCATTGACCGGCGGGGCTGGCGGATCCGGCAAGGTGCTGGTATTTTTCGATTTCTCCGCGGAGGTCTGGTTTTCGTTTCCTCAGAGCATCCAAAATCTTCGCATAGATCGCGCCCAGCTTCCCGCGGCCTTCGGTTTCCCACCAAGCCAGGTCGCCGGCAGACACTCGACCGGGCTGCCAATCTGGAACGCGGCGATAGATGTCCACAATGAACGCGCATTCGTCCATGGTGAGGAGGTCGGAAAGAAGATCGTTCATACCGTCGGAGGGACGAATTTAATCTGCGACTTCCATTTTTCGCTGACTTCAAAAAACGGTGTCCCCGGGACCTGCGAGCATGTCAGCCCGTCGGCGTATGACTCATATACCATCCGTAATCTTCCCCAGCCAGAACGCCTGGCGCCGGTCTTATCGAGCGCCTCATAGGAAATAATGTAGGGGGAAGCGCCTGTGAAATATTGGGTGGGCGCCAAGACGGGGGACTGCGAAATATATTTCCATTCGCATGACGGGGACGTGAAAATAGCGGAAACGCTCCGCTGGTCCTCGGGGTCGATCAGTGGATCGTCATCTGTTCCAGATGCGGATCCGGACCCCAGCGAATACGTGATGAGCGGGTCGGGAAGGAATCCGCCAAGAAGCCCTTTATATTCGACCATGATTTCAGTCAGCAGTCCCTCGCCTTCCTGCACGCTGTAATTGCCGGTGGCGCGGAGGTTCGGGTAGAAGATGTCAGCGGATCCTTTTGCCGGGACTGAGGATGCGACTTTTGATCGAGGGCAGGAGAACTTGCGGGAAAGCACGTCGATGCCGTAGGCGTTCTTCGTCATCGTCGCACCTGGGAGCGGGGTCAGGTTGTTGGCGGCTGCAAGCAGGATGGGAGGTTTTCCGTTTTTGCTCATGGTGTTTTAAAAAGTTGGCGCCAGATTTTCCGTGACTCCGCTGGCGGGAGCTGAACCAGTTTGACGATCACGGCATCGTTTTTTTCCCCGCCACGGTTTTTGGTTGGTGTGACAGGAAATTGGGTGGCCGGTCGCTGGACCCCGCCGGCCGCGGGGAAAGGGAACATTCCAGCCTGCCCGATCCCCGGTCTTGCCTGCTTCGGGTGCAAGTATGCGCTGGCGCCGGGGTGCCATTTTCCCACCGACCATGTCCAAGCGGGTGGGAGAAAGTCAGATTTTCCGAAAGCATTTATCAAAATCCGTTTGGCTCCCGCTCCATGAGCGGAATTCGTTCCTCGCAAAATGGGTGATCTTCTGCGGGCCTCGGTGCTTCCCGTCGCGCTCGAATGCATACCCTCGGCCCGCATCCTCTGGCGGGATCGTCTTGAGTTCCATCACCTCGCCCGTGGGCAGATACTTGTATTTTTCCGGCGCGCTCATTGTGCCAGTTCCTTTTCGAGCCCTGCGACCAGACCGGAGAGCGGCTGCCAGAAGCGGGGGGTGTCGGACGTGCTGACAAGTTGCTCTGCCGTCTGGGTGATAGAATCGCTAATCTCCGAAAGCTCCCGCTGGCGGCGGGTGCAAACGGGCTCTTTTGCCTCCAGTTTTTCCGTAAGTTCAGCATCCGCTTTGACGGCATCGGCAAGCGGCTTATCGATGAAACTGCGGGCAAGCTGCACAAGCTCGGTTGCGGTCGCCTTCGCTTCCGGGTGCATGGATTCGCGGCGGGTGGCGGCATCCCGGCGTGACCAGAACGGGGCGGCACCGGACAACTCGCGCATGGTGTCGAGCAACTGCCGGGTTTCGGCCAGCGCGGTGAAATCCTCTGGCGTGGGAATCCCGTCGTGAAGTTTCGTCGCCAGCTTATCGGCGCGGATCTGGGCTGCCTTCCGGCTGCCTTCGACCGCTGCGGCTGCTGCGGCGAAATAGGCGTTTTCTTCGGCGAGCACGGCGTTGTGCCAATCACAAATTTCTTTGATCCTGGCAGTGGTTGCGGTGGGGTTCGTTTTCATAAGCTTTTGGAAAAATGCGATCATCGGATTAGACGAGCCCTGCGCGGCGGGCTTCGGCGTATGCTTCGGGTTTTTCTTTTGCCATGCGGAAGATGGAATCCGCGGAGGGGTCGTGGCTGCCGCGGAAAACGGAAACCATTCTTTTCATGGTCGTTTCAGCAACGTCTTGCTCGGCGCGGAATTTGTTGTAAAGCGCCCTGCCCTCGGGCGTGGCGACGGCTGCAAACAATGGGCTGGGGTGTTTTTCGAGCCGGAATTGTTCAACGATTGCGTTGAGTTTGCGGCCGGTGTCGGTGGTGGTTGGCGTGATGAGTTGCATTTTTATAAATGCAAAAATGGGACATTTTTTGAGGCTTGCCCTTGGGGAATCCCGCGACATTTAGATGCGACCCTCTGTAGCGTCCTGCGGTCGCATCCGGCCAGCTCGCAGGCTCCAAAGGTGTCCAACGATCCAAGCATCCGGGCGACCGCTGCCAGCCTCACCATGATTGCCCGGTTTGTCCTCGGCCCTCCACCGACAACAAAGTCCACAATCTGCCCCGGCTCGGCTGCACTGATCGCGACGGGACCGATCTCCGCACGGGTGCGCCCGGTCTCGATGTCTCGCTCGATCCGGCGGGCCTTGGTCGATTGCATGAGCCTGTCGGCAAAGTCCTTTTTCTCAACCCGCGTCATCATCGAGAGCGGCTTCATGGCATCGGCCCTTTTCGGAACGCGGCGAGCGTGGCCTCGCGCGCGGCAATCCACTGCTTGAGCGCCGGAATGTCGGTCACGGGTGCGCCCTCCCGGCGATACTTGCCCAAGGTTTTGAAGTGGATGCCGACTTCACCGCTTATCACTGAAAGCGGGGTCGCCGGCCGCGGCTTCCGGGGCTGTGGCTTCCGGCGGGGCGCCGGGGCTGTCTTGAACGCGCTCGCGAATCCTTCGATCAGTGGGGAGTTCATAGCGGGCGAACGATTCCAGCGTATTTGATTCCCGCAACCACTTGGTCGAGGATCTCCTTCCGATATTTCAAAATATCATCCGAGAGAGTGAATTTCTCATTGATCTTTCGCAGGATGAGGTTGGCAATCCCTTTGTCTTGCTGCGGCATCATGGTTAGGCATCCCGCGATCCATGAGTTGTTCAGCGTCTTGTCCAGCATCCTGCCCACCTCGCAACACTCGGTTTCCATCGCCAGCATGGGGACCGTGGCAGACTGATACAGCCGAAACGTGATCCACACGCCGTGGAGGAATCGGCTGATGGCATCCTCCAGCACGTCTCGCGGAATCAGCTCTCCTGCTTCTCTCCGGTTCGCTTCAACCAGCAAATCAAATTTCCGGAGGCTTTCGCTGATCGCCAACCAGTTCTTGCGGAGTTCGCTGATCGTCACGGGATCGCATCCCTGCTCCGTTGCACTTTCCATCCGCTGGAACGCCGACACCTCGGACGCTTCAAGACGTTTCAGCGCCGACGCTGCGCCGGCAATGCCCGGATCTTTCGTCGCGGCGGCGGCGAATGTCGGCAGCTTCTTATCTCGCAGGATCGCCGGGGCGACTTGCCGGCGGTTCGCAAGCCAGGCATCGAGGAGCTTGTCGTTGTGGATCGGGGCTCCTTTGTTTTTCCAGTTCGTTGCGGTGGTCCTCGAGACTCCGTAGCGTTTCGCGAGGTGGGTTATGTTGGCGGGTGGTTTTTTCATTGGAAAATTGGTGGTGATAACAAGGCTCGGGATTCAAAAACTTGCCGCAAAAGCCTCGTTCGTCGTCATGGTCACCTGCTCAGAGGTGGGGTTCCTACTAGTATCCTTACCGGGTAGTCCCTCCTGCTCCTGCGCTGTTTGCCTCGGCTTTTGCGCTGTGGCGGCGCTGGTGGGCTCGCGGCGCTGGTCGAGTATCTCGCCCAAGGTCAGCGGTGCCCGGTGCTTTCGCTGGCAGTATGGGCATCGGCGGTATGGTCCGGCTGGCGCTCGGCTGGTGAGCCGGCATCGGGGATGTTGGTATCTGGTTTTCATGGGGATTGTGCGGCGATCAATAGTCCGTGGCTTGGTCTTCCTCATCCTCTGGAATCAGGCTGCCTTGGGCATGGTCGGCATGGTCGGCATGGTCTTTCGGCCTTTTAGAGAAATGATGTTTTTCTATGTCCGGTGAAACACCATGCCCACCATGCCCACCATGCCCTAACACTGCGAATTTGCGGGTCTTGCCCTTGCCCTCCACGCGAAAGACTCCGTTTGCGGTGACGCGGCGCCTGTCGTATTTGGTCAGGAGTTTGGCGAATGCGGACTTTGCACCTCGGGCGAGCCCGTTGTTGTCCCGGTCTGTGGTCAGTCGCTCGAATAGGCCGGCATCCTCGGCAGCGGCAACCAGCTCCGCGAACGTGTATCGCTCGCCCGGCTTCATGAGCCCGGCCAGTGCCGAAAAGTCTGCGGTGTCGGTGTCGCCCATGCCCTCGATCTCTGCCGTGGCTGTCGGGCAGCCGTATCCGGCAAACTCCACGATCCCGGCGATGGTGTCGGTCCAACGGGGGAAACTGGAATTCATGCGGGATGACTTCGGGCGGCCGGCGGCATCCCACGCGGAGACGAGCGACCAAAGCGCCGAAAGAATATCGGGTCGGGCCTTTTGGATGGCCACGGGGTCGAGGGTGCGCTTGAAAGCCCGGTCCTCTGCCCGCAACTCTTGAAGGAACAATTCCACAAAGAGCGACCGGCGTCGGAGGTCCGGCGATACGGTGAGCCCGTTCCCGGTGATAAGAACGGTTGCGCCGGCCTCGCCCTGGAATTCCTTGGACACTCCCAAGATGCGCCCAGAGAAGTGCGGGCTGGTCGTGTATGCCTCAAGAGCCGGTGCGTTCAAATGCCCTTTCAAGTTGTCGAGCAAGATCAATCGGCGCCCGGCGATGACAGCGGAGAGAAGTTTTTTCGCCCATTCCGCATCCTCCCGCGGCGCCGTTTCAACCGGGGTCTCCCGGTATGGGACTCCGCAAAGAATCGCGAGCAAGGTTTTCCCGCTGCCCTCGCTGTTTGCCACAAAAAGAAAAACTGGGCGGGTCGATCCCTGCGGCATGATGCCGGACGCAAACACGGTCAGCATGGCGGAAATCTGAACGGCCATGCTTCGGCCTTCATCCTGCGGCCACGCGAATTCCTCCAGAACGTAGTCGAGCACGGCGCGGGCCTCGCGGAGCGTCATGATCTGAATCTGAAAGCCTGGGTCAGCGGTGAATGTCCGGCTGGCGGCGTCGAGCCCGATCGGCAAGAGTTCAATCTTCCCATCCTCGCGGAGCCACGGCATCGGGCACGGGTGGAATCGTTCCACAAGCGGGAGCTGTTCCAGAAACTGCGGGCTCACCAGCACGGTGTCGGCGGTGTCCTTGCTCATGGTCTTGGCAATCTTCAGTTCGATCTTGCCCGCCGGGGTGAGGTTGTATGGGGCAACGTGTTTCTCTACCCAAGTGCGGAGCCATGCGCCGGATGCCGGCTCCAGCTTCTGGCCGGCATGGTCGAGCGTGAACGCGCAACCCTTTCGGGCAAAGAGATTGTGCCCTTGGAGCAATGCGCCCAGTTCGCTGGCGAAATCAGATACCCTGTGCCCGGGCCCGGGCAGCCTGAGCGGCGGCCTTTTCAGAACCGATTGGATGGTCGGCTCGGTGTCTTGTGGTTCGGCGGTTTTGTTCATGGTCTGATTGCGGAGGGGTTGAAGAAAAGGACCGGCTGCGGGTTGCCGTTGTCGCGGGTTCCGCCGGGCATCCGGGCAAACTGTGAACGGGTCCACAGTGCCGGGTCGGCGCCGAGTGAACAGGCGCGGCGAAAAAACGGGGTCAGTTGTTCGTCGGTCTTCCCGGCGACGAAGAACCAGCCATGCAGAGATTTTCCACCGCTATCCACCACAAGGGCTAGGGGAGCTGATTGCGCCAAGTGCATGAGCACGGCGGCTTGCGTGTCTTTCGGGATCGGCTCGCCGTCGAGCTTGTCGCCCTCGATGACCAAAAAGCGGCGGGAGCCGGTCGCCTCGAGCGTGTGCTGTGATTGGCGGCCTTCCTTTGTCATCCCATGCTTGGCAGTCATCGGGCTCGGGACGATCTGAGCGAATGCGTCGGCGGCGGTGGCAAACGTGGAGAGTGATGCCGTGAAAAAATCGAAAGCTGTATGCCCGACACACAGAAGCGGGTCGCCCGGAAAAAGCGCATCGAGCAAAGCGCCGGGGCTCGCGGTGTCTTCATCCTGCCGGACGGGGGAGGATTCCCAAAGATCAACCATGCCGTGGCCGGATGCCGTCACGGTCTCGATAGCCTCGCGGAGAGCGCCCGGCCACTTGGGAGCCGGCGGGGTCCATCCGCTATCGGTGTCCCCGATAATGACGTCGGCATCGTAAACCTTGGCAATCGCATCCTCGATTTCGCCGGGGTCTGGCTTGCGCTTCATCTTGTCGGCCAGGTATCGGCCGGCTGCCTCTGCGGTCTCGCCGTTGAACCGGAGAGCCCATCCGGCTTCCATAAGCCACTTGTGATTACCCTCGCCGGCTGCCGGGCACGGCGGGATTTCGCGGAGTTTCGGGGAGGGGAGTTTCATCGTCCCGCCCTCCAGATTGCAAACGCGATGCCGGCGGCGCCGACGAGGCTTGCAAGGTCAATGACGATCTTGGCGAGGAGTAGGGCTTTCATTTCGATGCCTCCTTGTTTTTGCTGGCCTCGCGGAATCCGTAGTTTGAACGCCAGACTTCCATCCCGTCATTGACGGCAACAACGGCATGATCTATCCCTCCGCGCCTCATGTCGGAGCACACGTTTTCGATGATCCAGTTTTCCGCCTCGGTGCATGAATTGATGAGCGGACGCAATCCTCGGGTCTCGGCCTCAGTGCTGGTGATGGGAGCGTTCATTAGATTGCTCCTGCGCATTTGCGGAGTTTCGGGGTTGCGTCTTTGAAAAACTCGCCAGACATTGCGCGTTGCTCGAAGCGGACGATCTCGTCACGGGTGACGTAGAGTTTGCCGAATACGTTCACGGTCTTGATCAGCTCGGCCTTGCGCCAGCGCCAGCCGGTCGTGCGGGTTTTGTCGATGGAAGCCAGCCAAGCGTCAAAGGACACGAGGCGACCGGCTGCCGGACCATGGGTTTTCGGGGTGTCGTTTTTCATAACACCCAAACCATTTATACCCGTTCATGCGCCATGCACGAAAACGGGGGAATCAAAGAATCAGAAAGTGATTCCAAGAATCACTTGACAGAAAAATACATTTTCTTGAGCCGGGCGATCCGCGTTGAAAGTTCCTTCGCGCCAAGCATGGCATCTCGATTTTTCACTATCCCGTTTTTTTCGGCATCAAGAAATCTTTCCGCGCTCGATGCGTTGACGGCTTCCCATCTTCCGCATTCGGCCAGAATCAGGAGGTCGCGCTTCCAGTCTTTCCCTCTGCCGTCGAATTGCCGGAAGCCGGCCGCGCTTTCCGCTGCCAGCCTCGCAAACGCGCTTGGATCGTCGGACGCCATTATCTTTTTGTGGATGTCCTGCGCGAGCCGGACCATTGCGACAACGGACCAGTGGGGATTTTTCACAGGAACGGAATCTTCCGGCACGTATCCTTGTGATCCTTCCTCGCAATGCACAGGTTCCGATTTTGAGAAATCGAAACATCCTGCCCCCCAATAAGCCCGATTGGCATCGATGCGTTGTCGCACTACGCACGGGACTACGCACGGGTTCTCAAACGGCCCTTCAAAGAAAAACTGATGATCCTGGATGATGAGAGTTCCGATTTTCATGGTTCCTTTCACAGTGAGAGTTTATCCGCTGCCGTGCGCTGGTGCGCGTCGTTCAAGTGCCCATAGACCTTGGCAACCAGAATCCCGCCGTCCTGATGCCCTAGTGTAGTGTCTCGTAAATAGCTTTACGATCTTCTGTAGTCTGGCATGATTGATTTCATGTCCAAAATCCGTTTCCCTGTTGTTGTGACTTCTCA
>Ga0194053_10000626_pt1 | contig 25912 bp, 23 predicted proteins | sample SepL228m_MetaG_FD_161684 | JGI IMG/M metagenome (GOLD analysis project Ga0194053, IMG submission 161684) | Anoxic zone freshwater microbial communities from boreal shield lake in IISD Experimental Lakes Area, Ontario, Canada - Sep2016-L227-8m | ecosystem: Environmental > Aquatic > Freshwater >... | reverse complement strand
GGGTCGTGGTTGTGGTTGTGGTGGTTGTCGTCGTCGTTGTCGTGGTCGTCGGGGTGGTCGTCGTGGTGGTCGTGGTGGTGGGGGAAGTGGTGGTGGTCGGTTCGGCGGTAGTGGTGGTGGTCGGCGTGACCGTCGATACCGTCGGCTCCCCGTTGCTTCCGGTGACCGTGACCGTCTCAGGCACCGGCGCCCCTGAGGGAGATTCACCGGGCTTGGTGACCCGGGTGGTGGTCGTGGTCGGTGTGCTGTCGCTACTCGTCAGGGTGATGGCGAGGCCACCGACTGTCACCGCTGCCAATACCGCGGCGATGCCGAAGAGCAACGGGGGCCGGCGATACCAGGGCAGCAGGGCCGAGCCGAACTCGGTCTCAGCTTCCGGCTCGATGAGCGCGGTGGGACGCGAATCGGCCGGCGGCGCGGTGTAATCCTCGCCGGTGTAGGGAACCGGTTCCTCGCTTGAGCCGTCATCCTGAGACCAGGCCAGGGCTCCGGATGCCTCGCTCGCGCCCCGTCCCGTCGCCGCGGGCGCCAATGCGGTCGGTGCCAATCCGGTGGGCGCGTCCGATACGGTCGGGGCCAACCCGGTGGGCGCATCCGCAGGCGCACCGCGCATGGCGATCAGTGCGGCGCCTGCGGCCGCGGCCAGGCTCGGAAACGCGGTGGTGATCACCGGTACCCGCACGGCATCCGAGAGCAGTTGGCTCACAACCGGAATCGCCGCACCCCCTCCGACAGTGGCAACCGCCGTCACCTCAGCCGCGGAAATCGAATTGCGTTCCAGTGCATCCCCGAGAGCGTCGATGACGACGTTGATCGGCTCCTCGAGCAGGCTTTCCAGTTCGGCGCGGGTGATCGTGACATCGGAGCGGTAGCCGGGCAGATCCACCGGCACCACCGTGACGGTTTCGGAAGAAAGCCGTTCTTTGGCAAGGCGGCATTGCTCCCTCAACCGGGTGAGTGCTCCCAGCGCCGAGGTACTACCCGGATCGTCGAATCCCCCGGCTTGGACGCGAGCCAGCACGAGATCCAGCAGCGCCTGGTCGACCTTGTCTCCGGAAAAGTCGGCGACCCGCAGAGTGTCTCCGATCGGGGACAGGTCGGTCCGCGCCAGGGTGATGGAGGTCCCACTGCTTCCGAAATCGCATAGCGCGACGACACCGCGCGCCGGCAGGCCGGGTTCGGCCTGCAGGGCGCCCATTGCCGCGGTGGCATCGGAGATGATCACCGGTGCAACACCATTGGCGGAAAGGGCGCCGGACCGTAGCGCGCCGCGCAATGCGCCGACGGTGGCCGGTCCCCAGTGTGCAGGTGCGGCGATCACCACTCGGGTTGGCGGGATTCCGTCGTCTACGGTGCGTGCCATCGCATCCAGAGCGGCGGCCACCAGGCTGTCGCCGCGGTGCGCGGATCCATCGGCGGCCACCAGTGGCACCGGGTCGCCCACCCGCTCGACGAAGCCGCGCAGCACTACGCCGGCCTGAGTGATGTTGGGACTGGTGAGTTCGGGATTCTGCGAGGGCACGCCCACCTCGGCCGGCCGGTCGCCCCACAACGTCAGGACCGATCGTCGCGCGACCGGTTGCCGGCCAGCACACGCCGCCACCAGGTTGGTCGTCCCAATCGACAGCCCGAGTGCGTCGCTCACGGTGCAATTCCCTTCTCCGGCAGTCGGTTACAATGCCCCGGGTTCATTGACCTGGTGGGGGTTGGTATAGCGGGGGTGGGTTCAACCTGTCCGGCCATCTCGGGAACCGGCGCTCGATCGTCGTCTCAGTGACGGTCGTGACGGAGGGACCGGCCGTGATGGTCGTGCTGGGCCTGGGCGGCGAAACCGCGGTCGGAGCGGGACTGGGTGTGGTGGTGGTCGGTGACTCGGTCGTCGGTGACTCGGTGGTGGGAGCCTGGGTGGTGGCGGTTGCGGTCACCGTGGTGACCGTCTGGCGAGGCTTCTCAGCGGTGTTGAAATCGACGATGGCATAGATCAGCAGAGCCAGCATCGCGGCGGTGAGCACGCCGAGGCCGACGAGAGCGGCCGGTCGCTGGTACCACGCTCGAGACGGCTGGGGTGAGGCGTATTGGTCAACGGGGTTCTGGTCGTACGACTCGCTGTATGCCGCAGACTCGCTGTAGGCCGCGCTGTCGGTTCCGCCGTAGTTCGCGTACTGGGTCGGCTCCACGCCGGAGTCACCGGACCCGTCGGGGGGACCGCCGGGAAGACCATCGTGCGCCACGGGTTGCGATCCTAGTCGCGTCTTCAGAGCTGGGGCATGACCTCGGATGCGAATAGCTCCAGATGATCGAGGTCGGATGTGTCCAGCAGTTGCAGATACACCCGTTGCACACCGGCTTCGGCGAACGGCCCGAGTTGGTCGACGATCGCGGCCGGTGTTCCGGCCAGCGGCGTGTTGGTGCGAAGTTCGTCGACATCCCGGGAGATCGCCGCGGCCCGTTGGGCGATCTGCGCCTCGTCGCGTCCGGCGCATACCGCGAATGCCGCAGAGTAGATGATGTCGTCAGCAGCGCGTCCGGCCTCGTCCATCGCGGCCCGGACCCGGCCAAGCTGCACACCCGCGAAATCCAGTGTCGGAAAGGCGAGGTTGAACTCCGCGGCGAAGCGCGCCGCCAGCGCGGGCGTGCGCTTGGGGCCGCCGCCGCCGATGATGATCGGCGGGTGTGGCCGCTGAACCGGCTTGGGCATCGCGGGGGAATTGCTCACCGAGTAGTGGCTTCCCGCATAGTCGAAGGTCTCACCCAGCGGTGTCGCCCACATTCCGGTGATGATGTCGAGTTGCTCCTCGAGCCGGTCGAAGCGCTCCCCGAGGCTGGGGAAGGGGATGGCGTAGGCGCGGTGCTCGTCCTCGAACCAGCCTGCACCGATGCCGAATTCGACGCGCCCGGCGCTCATGGCGTCCACCTGCGCCACCGATATCGCCAGCGGGCCGGGATAGCGGAAGGTCGCCGATGTCACCAGTGTGCCCAGTCTGATCGACGACGTCTCGCGGGCGATCCCGGCCAGGGTCACCCAGGAATCAGTTGGTCCCGGCTGGCCGTCACCACTCATCGCCAGATAGTGATCGGAGCGGAAAAACGCTGAGAATCCAAGGGATTCGGCCGCCTGGGCGACGGCGAGCTGGTCGTCATACGTAGCGCCCTGTTGCGGCTCGAGACAGACACGGAAATCCACGCCGCCCAGCCTAGGGCAGGCTAAAAGAACTCAACCGCTTCGGTACTGATGAACATGCCGTGGCCGGTCGCGTCATTGGTGAACCGAGTGCCACTGCTGTCGGCTTCGATGGTCCAGCCCACCGCTTGATAACTGGCGTAGTCGATTGTGTTGGTGGGCATCGCTCCCAGGTTGCCGACCACCCAGCGGTTGCTGCCACTGGCGGCGACCTCGACGCCGGTGGCCTGTTCGCCGTCGACGGTGGGTGGGTCGGTGAAGTCGGACTCGCACCCGACAGTGTCGGCCGATATCTGGCATCGGGTCACGCCGGATTTCGTCTCGATGTAGACGTAGCCGGCCGAGTTGGGTGTCAGTGTCCCGTCACCTGAGGGCGGGGTTGGACCGGGTGCCGGTACCGCAGTGGGCCGACCGTTGGGAAAATTGGGTTCGGTGCCGTTGCCGCAGCCTGGACAGACAGCGGCACCATCAACGGTGGTGGCGCACCCCGCCCCCGCCGCGACGGCGGCCAGCAGCCAGACAGCCGTGATGCCGGCTCTCAACCCGGTGGAGAATCGCACCTAACCAGAGTACGCACTCCGTGACTGGAGTGACGCCAGTGACTCGCGGGGTTTTAGTTCACCGTCACGTTGGCGGTGAATGTCCAGGAGTCCTTTTCCCCGCCGGGCCAGGGTCGTCCGTAGGCGTTGGACACCGTGGTGGTGCCGGGCGCCATGGCTTGAAGTGCCCATACCTCGCTGGCCGCCGCGCCCGGTCGGCTGGTCGACGGCGCGAGAACCTCATGGCCGGTCTGGGCCAGCACCGTGGCATTGGTGATCTGCATCTGCGGCACCCAACCGAAGCCGGTGGACGGGTTGGATCCCAGGCTCACCTGCAGGGTGTCACCGACTTTGAGGGCCAGTGTGCGCGTGAGGTGTTTCTGGTTCAGCAGATCGTCGTAGGAGACCTCGATCGTTGTGGTCTGCGGTCCGGATTTCGGTGCCTCGGACTTACCCGAGCAACCCATCGCCGAGGATGCCGCAAGCAATACGGCCATCAGGGCCGCGGTCCGTCGGATCACGGCCGACTCCTGTCAAAGGCGGCGAACTGGCGGGTACGCCGAAGGTACGACACCAGTTTGCGAGCCGGTACCGCCCGCGGCCAATCGTCGGGCCGGAAGTAGGCGTCCGAGCCGCCATCAACGAAAACGACACTGCCGCAGAGGAAGTCAGCAGATTCAGACAGCATGAAGATCACCCAATCGGCCAGCTGCTCAGCATCACCGAAACCACCGATCGGGACGGGGAATTCGCGAACGACCTTTGCTTCCGACGGCGTGGCCAGCTGTTCCTCCAGCATCGGCGTCATGATCGCTCCGGGGGCCAGGGCGTTGAGCCGGATTCCAGCGCCGGCCCACTGCGCCGTCACGGCATTGCGACGCACCCAGCGACTGACCGCGATCTTCGATGCCGCATATGCCATCGGCGGGCTATAGCGTCCGAACATCCTGTAGGCGCGCAGCGCTTTCTCGGTATCACCGGCCAATAGGGCGCGAATGGCCCGGCCGGGAACGGCAGGCACCGTGGTTGTCGAGTTGCTCGCGAAGACGACCACCTTCGCATCCTCCGCCGCTGCCAAGGCTGGCTGCCAGGCCTGCAGAAGCTCGACCACGCCGAAGTAGTTCACCTCGGTGATGGAGCGTTCGGCGCCCGGGGTGGGGCCGAGTCCGGCGGCCAGCACCGCACCGTCGAGCCTTCCGGCGCACGCGGCCAGCACGTCGGCGGCCCCGCCGCGGCGGCCGGCCGGCGTTGACAGGTCAGCGACGACGTCGGCACCCCTGATATCAACGCCGATGACGGTGTGTTGGGCTGCACGCAGCTTCCGGACGACCGCCCCGCCCATGCCGGAAGCGGATCCGGTAACCGCATAGGTGCCCATTGAGGAAGTATTGCCCAGGTACCGCCGATCCGACGCACCGCTGAGGAGAACCATGACCTTCGATGCCTTTGCCGACTTCCGGATGGATGGCCATGTCGCCATCGTGACCGGCGGCGCTCAGAACATCGGCGAGGCCATCTCCCGCACCTTCGCCGGCGCAGGTGCGAGTGTGGTGATCGCCGACCGCAACGCCGACAAGGCGGTCGAGACTGCTGCACGACTGAGCACCGAGACCGGTGGTGAAGTGCTGGGTATGGGCTGCGATGTCACCGAGGAGGCTGATATCGCGCGCGTCGTCGAGCACACCGTGGCGACCTTCGGTGGTATCTCGACCCTGGTCAACAACGTCGGCTGGGGAAGACCGTATAAGGATCCGCTCGATATCGGAGTCGAGGACATGATGGAGGGTTACCGGCTCAACTGCGTGTCGGCCCTGCGGATGACCGCGGCGTGCCGGCCGCATCTGCTCGACGCCGATAACGCCACCGTGACCAATTCCGGTTCGATGGTGGCCGTGATGCCGGCGTTTGAGTTTCTCGCCTATTCCGCCGCCAAGGCCGCGCTGAATCACGCGATGCTGAGCGTGGCGCACTACTTCGGCAAGAAGGTGCGCGTGAACTCCATTCTCATTGGCACAGTGCTGACGGACGCTTACGCGGACGTCGGTCTCGACGAGAAGATCCGGCATGCACTGGCCAACCCCAAAAACCTCACCGGACGGGCCGGCACTCCGCAGGACGTCGCCAACGCGTTCCTGTGGCTCGCATCCCCGGCCGCCGGTTGGGTGAGCGGTCAGACCATCCAGGTCGCCGGCGGCGGGGCGAGATCGCGCATCCTGCCGAAGTGATCAGCCGGGTCTAGACCGCGATATTGCCGGAGTTCCCGACGATGCCGGTGGTCCAGAACTCGTTCATCGGGGCGGCGTAGGCGTCGTTGTTCGTCAGCGACGGCAGGCCCAGGGAGTCCTCGATCATCCGCAGCAGGCTGTAGTGGTCGTAGTGATTGCTGGCGATGAACGGGCCGCTGCGCATCCCGGCGTCTATTGCCGCCTGGTTCGGGATGACGACGGTGACGACATGGTTGCCCACATTGCCGAAGCCGAGATCGAGGTTGTTGTTGTCTTCGTCGAAGGTGACCACGATGACGGACGCCTCGTTCCCGTCGTTCCAGACAGCAGAGCCCATGATGGTCGGCACCGTCTCGGACAGGAACTGATCGAGTGCGGGCACGTTGTACTGATGCCTAGGGTCGATCTGGTTGAAGGCGAATTTCAGCAAGCCCGCCAGCGAGCTGACCGGCCCTTCGCCGGCGAAGTCCTCATTGGCCGCGAACCACGCGTAATTCGGTGCGGTTGAAGATGATTGGAGATCGATCGCCATCTGTTCCAGTGGGAGAATGTGAGCCTGTGCATAGGCCGGATCGTTGGCAATCGATGTGAACGCCGGGAAAACCGTCTCACCGAACTGGTAGCTGTCTGTGCTGACGAGCGGACTGGCGCCGGGAGTCAATCCCTGGGCGTAGCTCCGCCATGTCTTACCGGCGTCATCGATATTGGAGACCAGGGTGGTCGATGCATCGATACAGGGCGAGGCGCAGTTGTAGGTGATGCCGTAGTCGGTACCTCCGACGATCGGGTAGTAGTTCGGCGAACTGCCATGGGTGAGCGCGTAGTAGTTGTCGGCAAGCCCGTAGGCGTTGATGAGGCTGTTGAGGAACGGCGCGTTGGGGCTGCCGACGATGTCGTTGTAGCCCTTGTTCTCCACGTACACCATGAACACGTGGTCGAGTTGGCCGACCGCTGACACCGGCGGCGCCGGATCCGCTGGCGCCGGCAGGTCGGTGCTGATAGTGAAGGACAGATTGTCGGCATAGGCGTTGTTGTACCGGGCGCGGGGGCCGAGGATGCGCGGGTTGCGGTCCCGGAGGTCGAGCGTGACCTGTGCATACTGGGTGCCCACCGGGAGGGTGCCGGACGTCGTCCGCGCCTGGAAGCCGGTCTGTAGCCAGCGGTTCAGGGCGGTGACCGGACCGATGGTGGCGCTGCCGAGATAGGTCTTGTTGGCGTCGAGGAAATTGACCTTCACCGACGCGGCCGACGGGTCGAAAATGAAACCACCGAGATCTGCACCCAGGGTGAAGGTCACCGATCCCTGGTCGATCTGGTCCTTAGCGGCGCTGAGGTCGACGGTCTGAGTCAGCGTCGCGCTGGCCACGTTGCCACCGCCGAAGAACTGATTGCCTGCGTTCAGCGGAGCGCTTTGTGCGCTCGGGAAACCCAGGAAGGGTGGAAAATCCGGCGTCGCGGAGCTCAAGCCGACCGGCCAGAAATTGCGCAGCGTGCCGTACTGGATGACCGTCGGTGTGCCGGTCACCGTCCAACCCGGGATGCTCACCGCACTGAATCCCGACAGCGACGGGTCACCGACCTCGGCGCCGGGATTAGCTAGCAGATTCGGGCTCGTGGTGAGGTCTTGCGCCGTTGTCGTGGGGGCTGCTGCCGCTCGCAGTGTGGGCTTCCTGGTTTCGCGTCGTGCCACGGTCAGCGCCGCCCACGCCACCGGAGACTGGGACGGGTCATTAAGCGGGCCGGTACCCAGCTCTGGTGCCGGCCCGACGCCGGCCATGCGTTGCCGCGTCGCCGCTGCAGGCACCCGCGCGGAACGTGGACCAGTCTTCTGCGACCTATGTGCCGGTGCGGTGGCCGACGCCGACGAAGGATTCGCCGAACCGGGGTCCGAAGGTTGCGCCGAGGCGAGTCCCGGCGAGGAGGCCACCGCCATCCCGACTCCCAGAGCTAATGCCAGCCCGCCGACGCGGCCGATGTGACATCCATACCCCATGATGTTCCCCCTTATTTGTAATCAACGCGACTGGCGTCGCGCCGTGTCAGACCAGCGCAGCCGCTGGCAGCATGGGCAGCCGCACCGAGCCCGCCAACGGTGCCGGAAGCGGCGGGTCCGACGGCGGGATGGTTCCCGCGCCGGTCAGTTGACCAACAGCCCGGGCCACCACCTGAGTTACCGCGACTAGAGTGTCACCGGTGAGCTGGACCACGAACTGGGCGCCTTGGGCGAGGGTACTGATGAGGAAAATCTGCTGATCAACGATGGCCTGCAGCTGTCCGGTGATGGTGTTGGTGATGATGTCCAGGTAGTAGGGAACGCTACCGGCCACGGTCCGGATGCCAAGCGTGATGTCTCTGCCGATATTCGGATAGCCGTACATGCTGATCGCATCGCTGAGTGCCTGGTGAAGATCGACGGGCGTAACAATGCTGTTGAGCACGGCCGCGTTGCTCTGTATCGGCACGCCGTCGAAATCAGACCTCAAAGGAATACCGAATAGACCGACGATTGTCGGCGTGATATCGGCGGTCGAGTAATTCAGGTTCTGCTTGCCGTCGTTGGCGCTGTCACCGGCGATATCGGCGATGACGAAAGATGATGTCTCGTTAGGGGATTGGAAGCCGTGGCCGAATCCCACCGACTGCTGATGGCCATGGTCGGTGGTGACGAGCACGGTCCAGTCCTCTCCGGTGGCCAATTCACGCGCCGTCACCGCGTCCATGATCGCCTGGATGTTGTCACTCACGTTGGTGACAGCTTCCGCATACTCCAGCGACCCACCGCCGTAGGAGTGGCCAGCCTCGTCGACCTGATCCTGGTAGGAAAAGATGAATGACGACGCCGCACCATCGGTGTTGTTGATCAGATCGATGGTGTCGGCGGTGACTGCCGCATCGGTGTCGGCCCAGCTGTCATTGACCTTCGAGACGTAAATGCTTGTATCTGCCGGATACCCGCCAGCGGCCGCCATATCGTTGATGTATTTCCAGTCGGCCACGACAGAGGTGTCGATTGCGGGGTTGTTGTACTCGAGCAGATTGAACGCTGTCGGCCACGATTTGTACGGCTCGGGGTTGAAGATGTTATTGATCACGCCGGTCTTGGTGTCCCAGGCCCCGGTCATGATCGTCGACCACGACGGGCCGGAGATGGTTGTGTGCCCTACAAGTGTTGTTGCGCCGGTGACGCTTTGATCCATCAGGTTGAAGAATCCGGTATTGGCGGGATCGGCGAGAATCTTGGACAGGTTCGTGCCGTCGGTGCCGATCAGCAGCACGTGCGTCGGCGGCGGATCCCCAACCTGAGAGGCGATCGCACTGGCGACTCGACTGCGAACGCCGGTGGTGGCGTAAACGCTGGCGGTAACCGCACTGACGGGAGTGACGGGGGCGAGCGGTGTCGGCGCGGGGACCGCCACGAAAGAACTTCTCCGAGAGGCTAAGGCTGCGGGCGGTGCCGTCGTGGCAGCCGACCGCGTGGCAGCCGACCGCGTGGCAGCCGAGGGCTTGGACACGCCGGGCTTGGTGACAGGTCCCCGAGACCGCGCGCCTGCCGGTGCGCTCGAAGCGCTCGACGACTCGCTCGTGGCGGCACCGGTTGAACTGCCCGAGTCAGTAGCCGAGGGCTCGGCGTAGGCGAGGGCGCAGCCGACGGTTGAACCGGCGCCGGCCAGTACCCCGGCAACCGCGACACCCAAGCAGAGTTCTGTGACCTTCTTCACCGCAGTATCCCCAATTCTCTCGGCCGCAGAGGCCTTGCAATTTGACACTGAGCGTAAGCCGCCGACCCGATGGATTGGGTGTTTCCGGCCCTAAAAAAAGATCCGCGTCGGCAAATGTCCTGTTCGGCTGGTGACCTTGGTCCTTTGTGGGTTCCGGACTACTTTTAACTGCACTGTTTTCGTGGTTGGATAGTGGCAGGGGTTGCTCCCGGCAAACTGAAAGCTGACGAAATGAGTGCCGGATTCTTTGTGGGACGGCTCGGCCCATTGGCCGCAGCATTGGGCGTCGGTGCGGCCATTGCATTCGGGGTGGCGGCGGAGGCTTCCGCAGCACCGTCCGACAACTCGACCGCAGCCGGCCAGCCCGGTAACTCCCCGGCCCACAGCAGAGCGCACCGGGAGCATTCAGCCGCAGCAACCCCGGCATCCGATGGCGTGTCAGTGCGCAAGCCCGCACGCGTCCGCCCGCCCGCGCGCCAAACGGCAAGCCGACAGCGACCCTCGGCCGCGGCGGTCGGCGATGGACCGGCGGCGTTCTTCGGTAACCAATCGCCGACGCTGCGCCCGGTGCAATCCGGCGAGAGCGCCACCGGCGTAGTCAGCGGCCAACTCAACGCCGTCGATCCGGACAGCACCTCCCTGACCTACCGCGTCACCCAGACCCCGGCGCACGGATCCGTGGCGGTCAGCGCCGACGGCGGTTATGCCTACACGCCGGACCCGGAGATCGCCGCGACCGGCACGACTGATTCCTTCCGGGTCAGCGTGAGCGACGCCGACAGCGGTTTCCACATTCACGGGCTCGTCGGCCTGATCAACCTGCTCACCTTCGGGCTGGTCGGGACCAGCGGTCATACCGGCTCGGCCACCGTTGCCGTTACCGTGGCGCCGTTCACCCCGGGCAACCGCGCCCCGGTGGCGGGTACCCCGGCGGTGGGTAGCCCCAACGCGGTGACGGGTGTCGTGACGGGCAGTGTGAGTGCGACCGACGCCGATGGTGACACGTTGGCCTATAGCGCTCCGGCGACGACGACCAAGGGCGCTGTGAGTATCGGTGCCGGTACCGGTGCGTTCACCTACACCCCGACCGTTTCTGCGCGTAACAATGCTGCGGCTGTCGGTGCGACCGCGGCGGATCTGCAGGACAGCTTCACCGTGACGGTCAGCGACGGACGCGGTGGCACGGCGACGGCCGCCGTCACGGTTGCGGTCAGTCCCACCCCGGCTACCACCCCGGGCAACCGCGCCCCGGTGGTGGGTACCCCGGTGGTGGGTAGCCCCAACGCGGTGACGGGTGTCGTGACGGGCAGTGTGAGTGCGACCGACGCCGATGGCGACACGTTGGCCTATAGCGCTCCGGCGACGACGGCGAAGGGCGCTGTGAGTATCGGTGCCGGTACCGGTGCGTTCACCTACACCCCGACCGTTTCTGCGCGTAACAATGCTGCGGCTGTCGGTGCGACCGCGGCGGATCTGCAGGACAGCTTCACCGTGACGGTCAGCGACGGACGCGGTGGCACGGCGACGGCCGCCGTCACGGTTGCGGTCAGTCCCACCCCGGCGGCGTCGCCCTCGCTGGTCGCATTCCCCGGTGCCGAAGGGTTCGGCGCCTACGCCACCGGTGGCCGCGGTGGCAGCGTCCTCTACGTCACCAACCTCAATGCCGACGGCCCCGGCTCGTTGCAGTGGGCAATCGACCAACCCGGTACGAGGTACATCCTGTTCAAGGTCAGCGGTCTGATCAACACCCAGATCCATCTGACGAACGGTGACGTCACCATCGCCGGACAGACCTCTCCCGGTGGCATCACGATTCGGGGCCTGGTCACCGACGAGAGTCCGTTTCAGGATCAAGCCGTTCAGGCACCGGCCGACTTCGCTGAGAACTGGATCCTCCAGCACATCCGCATTCGGCCGGCCCCGACTACCACTGGTGACGACGGACTCCGGCTGCGCTACACCCGCAACGCCATCGTGGATCATGTCTCCATCGGTAACGCCCTCGACGAGGCGATCGAGATCTCCTACTCTCACGACATCACCGTCCAGAACACGATCATCGCCGAAACCGTTGGCGGGCACTCGTTCTACGGCGGGGTGCTGATGAACTACTCCAACCCGGCCTACGGGTTCAAACTCGACAACGTCTCGCTACACCACGACATCTTCAATCGGATCGAAGGCCGGCTGCCGGAGGGCAGCCGTGAGTCATTGGCCGCGGCCAATTCATACATGAACCTCGAGTTGTCGAACAACCTCTACTGGGATCCGCGGTTCATGGTCGAACTGGGCCAGTCGACAGGCGTGGTCACCAACGCTGGCGGCGATCCGTATCCGATCTATTGGAATCTCAATGCGGTGAATAATGTCTTCCACGTCGGAAGTTCTTTCCCGTATTCGATGTTCGACGACCTGATCCTGCGCAGGTCCGGCAATCACCTCTTCGTCAGTGGCAACACGATGAACCTCTACCCGACGCGATCGGATTACCAGCTCTTCTACTGCTGCAACGATTACAGCTCGGTGACCGACCCCAGTAATTCATCGGGTCTTGCCCAGAAGCTGACCACCCGTAATCCCTTCCCTGCCATCACCTACACGCCCACCGATCAGTTGCGCAGTGTCTTGCTCAATACCGCAGGCGCCTGGCCGCGCGACCCGATGGACACCCGCCTGATGGGTTTCGTGGCCAGCAACACCATCTCGAGCGCCCCTCCGAATACCAACCCCGCCGGCGACGCGCTGCTACCGGCGTATGTCGGTCCGCCGCCTGCAGCGCCGACTGACACCGACGCTGACGGCATGCCCGACAGCTGGGAGGTGACTAGGGGAACCAATCCCAATGTCGCCAACACCAATGCGCACACATTGTCGGCCGTCGGTTACACCGACCTTGAGGTCTATCTCAATGAGTTGTCCATCAGTCGCATCACCGGTTCGGCATAGCGTCCGGTTATCCTCCGGTCATGAGAACCGTTGAGGTCTTCGCGGATATCCTGTGCCCGTTCACCCATGTCGGGCTGCACACGCTGATCGACCGCCGCAGCGAGCGAGGCCTTAGCGAACCGCGACTGCGCATCCGGGCCTGGCCGCTTGAACTGGTCAATGGCCAACCGCTCGACCCCGCGCACATCGGCGCGGAGATCACCGCGCTGCGCGCCTCCGTGCGGCCCGACCTCTTCGCCGGATTTTCAGTCGACACCTTCCCAAGCACCTCGATGGTCGGCTTCGCTCTGAGCGCCGCAGCGGATCGAACCGGTAACCCGGTTGTGGTCGAGGAGGTTGGGATGGCGTTGCGTAATGCGGTGTTCGAAGAGGGCCTCGATATCGGGCGCCCCGAAGTGGTCGCGCCGATCGCGGCCCGTTTCGGCCTCGAGCCACTTGACGCCGACGCCACTGCCGCCGCGGTTGACGCCGACTGGGCGCAAGGCCGCGAACGGGGTGTGATCGGCTCCCCACATTTCTTCACCGGCGATGACGGCAGCTGGTTCTGTCCGGGTCTGGCCATCAGCCGAGATGACGTCGGCAACTTCACCATCGCCTGGAAGCCAGGCAGTGAGGCATTCGTCGAGAGCTTCTTCGGTTGAGCCCTACTGCGGGTGTGTCGCCAGATAATCGGCGACCGGGATTCGCGAGTTCTCGGCATAACCGATGGGCAGCAACACATCACCGGCAGTGGTGTTGTAGTAGACGTCCCACCGGTAGTAGCCGCCGAACGTCACGGGATCTCCGCCAATCACCGCGGCGTAGTCGCTGACCGCTCGCACGTACTCCCCTGCGTGGTTGTAGGTGTAGACCGCGCGGTCTCGGTCGTTGGCGAATCCACTGGCGGCAAGAAATCGCCCGGCCGCCATGATGGCATCGCGCGGCGCGTTGACGTCGCCGCCTTGGCCGTATGCGGCGAAGGTCTCAGGCAGGAACTGCATCGGTCCCTGCGCTCCGGCGGTACTGACGCCGGCGATACTGCCGAAGTGGGTTTCGATGAGGTTGACGGCAGCGAGGTAGTTCCAACTCACCCCGGTCGCCGCCTCGGCCTCGTGGTAGTAGCCCAGTAGCTCGTCGGCGGGAGCGGACGACACGATTCGCCACGCAGGCAACGTATTTCGCACCGGGGACATCGCGGTGAGTTGACGGCGGGCGTCGACATTGCGGTCATAGGACGCCAGCAGCGCCGGGGTGATACGCGGCCGGATGATGGCATCCCACTCGGGGTGTCTGCCGATGGCGCGGTAGGCCGCCTGCTGACGGCGCGCCGCCGCCACCAGGGCCGGCTCCGGCGTCGCGGCGTCACGCAGAGCGAGCTCGTCGGCTACGAGGTCGTCGGCCAGTTGCGCGGGATCAGGTGCCAGGCGTGGTTGCGCGCCCGCCGGTGTGATCGCCGGGTCGTCCATGGGCGCGGGCGCAATCGTGGAATCTGGCGCCGCTGTCGACTGGCTGCAGCCGATCCCGCCAAACATCGCTGTCACGATCACCAGTGATGCTGTGACGACTCGATTCCGGGTCGCGGATCGGTTCCGCTTCATCAGGGGCCACCTTTCGTTCTGCAGCAGTCTCCCCTACTCCTTGATCACTAGAACCGTTTCGAGCATCGGATCGCCGCAGTAGGCGATACGCGTGCCACTCTTGGCCTCAGCCTGCAAAGCCGCCAGCACATGAGCGTTGATGCGCTCACCGGGTGCCAGTGCGGGGATGCCGGGTGGGTAGGGCGCTGCGGTCTCGGCGGCGATCCGGCCCACGGCGTCTGCTGCGGAGACCCGCTCATGGTCGGCGAAGAAGGCATCACGGGGACTCATCGCCGTATCCGGTTCGAGTGTCCACGCGGTGATCGGGATCAGCGCCCGTGGTTCACCCCGATGTTCCTCGAGGGCCCGGATGATCTCCGTCACCATGAAGTCGACGGTTTGCGGTGTGTCGGCCAGCGTGATGACGGGGCAAAACGTGTCGCGGTCGGCGAATTCCAGATGCAGACCACGCTGCTCGAGCACGTCGGCAACCAGCTGGCCGTCGGCGCCCATGCCCGGCAGGGTCAACACAATCTTGGTGGGATCGTGCATCAGCAATGACGGTGAGCGATCGGCGATCTCGAAACCGACGACACCCAGGCCCGGAACCTGTCGAAAGCGCTCGCGCGCCTCGTGTGACAGACGGATTGCCTGCCCGAGTAATTCAGTGCCGCGTTCGGCTAACAGATCGCGGGCCAGGTCGATGCTGGCGAAGATTGCTCCCGACGGGCTGGTGGTGTGCAGACCCTCGAATGCGGCGTCGAGACGTTCGAGATCGATTCGTTCGCCCTGGGCCAGCACCATCGACGACTGGGTGAATCCGGTGATGTGCTTGTGGATACTCGTCACCAGGACGTCGGCACCCGCCGCGATGGCATGCGGTGGCAGGTCAGGGTGGAAGCCGAGATGGGCGCCCCAGGCGGCGTCAACCGCGAGCGGGATTCCGTGGGCGTGTGCCACCTTGGCATGCGCGGCGACGTCGGAGACTCCGCCGACGTAGCTCGGCTCGACGAGGATCACCGCCTTGGCATCCGGATGCTTGCGCAGCGCCTCGGTGACGTTTTCTACCGGCATGCCGGCGGTGAGACCGGTCTGCTCATCCACATCGGGGCGGATCCAGACGGGCACCAGACCGGCCAGGACGAGTCCGAAGAACAACGACTTGTGGATCGTGCGGGCCACGATCACCTTGTCGCCGGGCTTGCCCAGCGTCAGGCAGATCGCCTCATTGCCGTGGGATGAGCCCTGCACGGAGAATCCGCACCAGTCCGCACCCCACAGCTCACCGGCGATACGCTCGGCAGCGACGAGTCGCTTTGTCGTGGCACGGCGGTTCTCGACGCCTCCGTAGTGCGGAACGTCGAGCGCCAGGAAGTCGTCGATCAGATCGGGATTGCGTTTGTGCCCGGGCACCGTGAAGGGTGTGCCGGCATTGGCAAGAAAGTTCCGGTATGCGTCATACAGCGGGGTATCGCCCATCGTGGCAGTCCTCCAGCGATCGGCCGCAGGAACGACCGGCGGCGTCTTTTTCGGATTACGAACGAGAGCCGCCCAGACCGCCGTGTGCGCGGGCAGGGCCCTTTAAAACGTGCTCTGCTAGCTTAGCCCACCAGAACCGCACGGAAGGACGTGACCATGAGTTCGCACTTGGCCGTTCTCGCCTCGCTGGCGCTGGCTATTTTCTTCAGCCCTGAAACGCTGGTGCTGGGTCTGGTAATCGCCGGTGACAGGAAAGTGCCGCGGGCTGCCGCCATCGCGTTTGCGATCGGTGCGGTTGCCGGCATCGCCTTCGCCACCGGTATTGGATTGTGGATAGCGCACGCCTCCGGGGCCGACGCGGCGGCCCGGCACGGTTCATGGCCCGGTTTCATCGTTCGCGTGCTGATCGCCGTCGCACTGCTCGTCCTCGGCGCGTCCCGCGCGGTCAACGCGATTCGGAAGAAGCCGATCGCGGATATCTCCCAGCCCCACCACCAGCCGGGTGAGTTGCGCACCGCGCTGAACCGGCGCTTTCCGAAGATCATGCGCTGGATGGAACCGGACGCCGATCTGAGCATCTCCCAGCGCATCGCCCGGGGCGCCTTCGCCGGTTTCGCGATCAGCGGGCTGCACCCCAAGGTCTTCCCGATCGCGATCGCCGCCGGACATCAGATCGTCCAGCTCTCCAATCCCGGCGTGCGCGGCCTGGGTGTTGCCCTCTTCGCCGCGATCTGTGTCGTTCCCGCTGTGCTGCCCGCGGTGATCGAGCTGATCAAACCCGGTGCTGTCGTCCGGATCAAGGAGTCCTACGAGCGCATCATGAAGGTCCACGGTCGCTGGATAAACGCCGCGCTGTTGCTCGGCGCCGGAGCCTTCGTGGCACACGAAGCCTGGCGCGTCATGCCCAAGGGTTAGATACCCGAGCATTAACCGATTACCCGAAGGGAAAGCATCATGGAAGTAGTTCAGGCAGATGAGGTTGAGACGATCGTCGCCGGCCTTCTCGGCGGAATTTCGACGAGCAGTGGTCCAACCCTCGAGCAGGTGACCGTTTTAGACTCCATCACCCGACACCTGTGGGGTCGTGGGGATATCGACTTGGAAAAGTTGACTCCGCTGTCGTCTGGTGAAGTGGCAAAGGCTCTTACCAGACCCGAGGCGCGCATGCGTTTCGCCGAGATCATCATGACGCTCGAACTCTGTCGACATCCCTTGTCGGCAGAGCAGGTGGACCTGGCTGAGAAATATGTTGCGGCTTTGGGTATCGATGATGTTGAGATCGAAACAACCCGTACCGCGATCGTCAAAGGCGCCGAGGCGGCAGCGACGGACCTGGAACGTTTCTACCAACAGATCCTTCCGGAAATCTCGGAGATCTCCCTGCGGGACCGGTACCTGCGTCTCGATAAGCCCGACCCGGCACTTGCCGCGCGGCTTAGAAAGTTGCGGGAACTACCCGAGGAAAGCTTGGGCTACCAATACTTAGAGTTCTACCGCCGCAACAACATTGAGCTGCCCGGGGATGACATTCATGTTCCCGCCCACTACGTCAACCACGATATGAACCACGTCATCACGGGTTACGAACCGACAGCACCGGGGGAGATCGCCAGATCAGGATTCCTGCTCGCGGCCAATGACTCCCACCACAACTGGCTTGAGTTTCTGCTGACGATGTCGATTCACGAGTCGGGCGTGCTCAACCACGGCGATATTCGCGCGAAAGTTGCCACGCTGGATCGCGACGGCGTACCTGAGTTTCTCGGCGAGGGGCTCCAGCGGGGCGCGAAGTGCACGGTTGATCTCAGTCAAGTGGATCATCTCGCCATCGCGCATCTGCCACTGGAACAGGTGCGGGAGAATTTTTCGGTGGTGCCGTTGGGACCTGCACCCGCGTGACAATCCTGCTCAGTGCGTGGCGATGATGGCCAGCTGTGCGAGTGCGGCGGCCAGCGCGAGGATCAGCAGGACCGTTACCCGCGGACTGGCGTAGGCGCGGACAAAGGGCTGGGTCGGAAACGAGAATGTTTCCGCAACGCCGAGCAGTTTGTATTTGTGTGCGTCTTCGAAGGTGGGGTCGACCGCCATCTTCATCATGTCGCGCCGTGAGCGGTATCGCATGAAGCCGACGATGCTCCACCCCGGATCGGGCGCCACCTTCCAGGCGTCGACGTAACCACCGACCTTGCGCGCCGCCAGTGCCGGGTGGCCGCCATGTTTGATCAGCCTCGGCATGAAGGCCTTCGAATATGCCTTCATCATGTCGCTCGCGGGAACCTGCGTTCCGGTGTCGGGATCGGTGACCATGGTGTCGGGCACTCGAACCAGATTGACCATGACGAACTCCCGACCGTCATCTTCTTCGAGGAACTTGCGGACGATCGTCATGTCGTTGAGATCACCTGCGCCCTGGCTCTCGGCCAGGGCCAGCATGGCGTCGATCTCTGCCGGAGTGAGCTTGCCCCGCAAGTTGTCGTAGAACAGGCGGAAGCCCAGGTAAAGCACCGCCGCCACCAGCCAGACCCACCATCCGGACATGGACTGATCTCCTCTCGGGTAGTGCGCACAAGTGTGCAGGTAAGGGCCCCGAAACGCATCTTAGGTCGGTGCCGGGAACAAATTCGCCGGGTGACTGGTTACGCCTACTGACAACTTGAGCCGAAGAGACTCAACTATTGGTTGACATCAGACGTCAGCTCCAGCAGGCTTGAGTCCGGTTCGCTCAGATTAGTACTAAGCAGGAGGAATACAACATGGCTCGTGCGGTCGGAATCGACCTTGGGACTACCAACTCCGTCGTCGCGGTACTCGAGGGTGGCGACCCCGTCGTCGTCGCCAACTCCGAGGGATCGCGCACCACGCCGTCGGTGGTTGCCTTTGCACGCAACGGCGAAGTGCTGGTAGGCCAGCCCGCCAAGAACCAGGCGGTGACCAACGTCGACCGCACCATTCGGTCGGTCAAGCGCCATATGGGCACCGACTGGTCCGTTGAGATCGACGGCAAGGACTACACCGCTCAGGAGATCAGCGCGCGCACGCTGCAGAAACTCAAGCGCGACGCGGAAAGCTACCTGGGTGAGGACATCGTTGACGCGGTCATCACCGTGCCGGCGTACTTCAATGACGCCCAACGGCAGGCGACCAAGGAAGCCGGCCAAATCGCGGGCCTCAACGTGCTGCGCATCGTCAATGAGCCCACCGCTGCAGCCCTGGCCTACGGCTTGGACAAGGGCAACAAGGAACAGACCATCCTGGTCTTCGACCTCGGTGGCGGCACCTTCGACGTCTCGCTGCTCGAAATCGGTGACGGCGTCGTCGAGGTCCGCGCGACTTCGGGCGACAACCATCTCGGTGGCGACGACTGGGACGACCGGATCGTCGAATGGCTCGTCGACAAGTTCAAGGCTTCGGCCGGTATTGACCTGACCAAGGACAAGATGGCCATGCAGCGGCTTCGTGAAGCCGCCGAGAAGGCGAAAATCGAGCTGAGTTCGGGTCAATCCACCTCGATCAACCTGCCCTACATCACCGTCGACGCCGACAAGAACCCGCTGTTCCTCGATGAGCAGCTGACCCGCGCGGAGTTCCAGAAGATCACTCAGGATCTGCTGGACCGCACCCGCGCGCCGTTCCAGTCGGTGGTCAAGGACGCCGGAATACCGGTGTCCGATATCGACCACGTGGTGCTGGTGGGTGGTTCGACCCGCATGCCTGCGGTGTCCGATCTTGTCAAGGAGATGACCGGCGGTAAGGAGCCCAATAAGGGCGTCAACCCCGACGAGGTCGTGGCGGTCGGCGCGGCCCTGCAGGCCGGCGTGCTCAAGGGCGAGGTGAAAGACGTTCTGCTGCTTGATGTTACGCCGCTGAGTCTCGGTATCGAGACCAAGGGCGGGGTAATGACCAAGCTGATCGAGCGCAATACCACCATCCCGACCAAGCGGTCGGAGACCTTCACCACCGCCGATGACAATCAGCCGTCGGTGCAGATTCAGGTCTTTCAGGGTGAGCGCGAGATCGCCTCGCACAACAAGCTGCTCGGCAGCTTCGAGCTGACCGGTATCCCACCGGCTCCGCGGGGCGTGCCCCAGATCGAGGTCATCTTCGATATCGACGCCAACGGCATCGTGCACGTCACAGCCAAGGACAAGGGCACCGGTAAAGAGAACACGATCAAGATCCAGGAGGGCTCCGGCCTGTCCAAGGAGGAGATCGACCGGATGATCAAGGACGCCGAGGCCCACGCCGACGAGGACCGCAAGCGCCGCGAGGAAGCCGACGTCCGCAACCAGGCGGAGTCGCTGGTCTACCAGACCGAGAAGTTCGTCACCGAGCAGCGTGCTTCCGAAACCGGGACCAAGGTTCCCGAGGACACCCTGGCCAAGGTCGACGAGGCCATCGCCGAGGCCAAGACTGCCCTGGGCGGCACGGATATCGGTGCGATCAAGTCGGCCATGGAGAAGCTGGGTCAGGAGAGCCAATCTCTCGGCCAGGCCATCTACGAAGCGGCGCAGGCCGAACAGGCTGCCGGCGGCGGCGCTGCGGGCGGATCTTCGGACGACGACGTGGTGGATGCCGAGGTTGTTGAGGACGATCAGGAGCCCAAGTGACCCACCCGGACCAGGATCGGGAACGCGACGAACCGGTGACCGTCACCGATAAACGTCGCATCGACCCGCAGACCGGGGAAGTGCGTGATCCCGACCCGGCCCACAGTGGGCCGGCGTCGGGGGCCTTCCCCGGCGAGACGCCGGAGGAAGCCGACAAGGCCGCCGAGTTACTCGGCGACCTTCAGCGGGTGCAGGCCGACTTCTCCAACTACCGCAAGCGCGCACTGCGCGATCAAGAGGCGGCAGGCGAACGCGCCAAGGCCCTCGTGATCGGCCAATTGCTCCCGGTGCTCGATGACCTCGAGCGGGCGCGTAGCCACGGCGACCTGGAGACCAGTCCGCTCAGACCGGTGGCCGAGAAACTGATGTCGGCGCTGACCGGTATGGGTCTGGCGGCGTTCGGGGTCGAGGGCGAGGAGTTCGATCCGTCCCTGCACGAAGCCGTGCAGCACGAGGGCGAGGGATCCAGCCCGGTCATCGGTCATGTCATGCGGCAGGGCTACCGCCTCGGCGACCACGTGCTGCGGAACGCGCTCGTCGGCGTGGTCGACACCGTCGTGGTCGACGAGACCGCAGAATCAGACCAATAACAGCGAGGAGGTGACGGGGCATGGTTCAACGGGAATGGGTTGAAAAGGATTTCTACAAAGTCCTCGGCGTCTCCTCGGATGCCAAAGAGGACGAAATCAAGCGGGTCGCCCGCAAGCTGCTCGCCGAAAACCATCCTGACCGCAACCCGAATGACTCCGCGGCAGAGGAACGGTACAAGGCCGTCGGCGAGGCCAAGGATGTTCTGCTCGATCAGGCCAAGCGCAAGGAGTACGACGAAACCCGCCGGATGTTCGACGGTGGCGGCTTCGGTCGCCGCTTCAACGGTGGTGGCGGTTTCAGCGGTGGCGATGACGGCACCGGGGGATTCAACCTCAACGACCTGTTCGGCTCGGCCGGACAGGACGGCGGTGCCAACATCGGTGACCTGTTCGGCGGATTGTTCGGTCGCGGCGCCGCGCCCCGGCCCAGCCGGCCGCGTCGCGGCAAGGACCTGGAGACCGAGACCCAACTCGACTTCCTGGAAGCCACCAAGGGCGTGGCGATGCCACTGCGGCTGACCAGTCCGGCTCCGTGCACCAATTGTCATGGCAGCGGAGCGCGTCCGGGCACCAGCCCGAAAGTGTGTGTCAGCTGTAACGGATCCGGGATGATCAACCGCAATCAGGGTGCGTTCGGTTTCTCTGAACCGTGTACCGACTGCCGGGGTAGCGGCTCTCTGATCGAGCATCCGTGTGATGAGTGCCGCGGTACCGGTGTGACCACCCGTAACCGCACCATCAATGTGCGGATTCCGCCGGGCGTGGAAGACGGCCAGCGGATCCGGCTGGCCGGGCAGGGCGAGGCCGGTCTTCGGGGTGCGCCTTCGGGCGATCTCTACGTCACCGTGCATGTGCGTCCGGACCGGGTGTTCGGTCGGGATGGCGACGACCTGACTGTTGCAGTCCCGGTCAGCTTCACTGAATTAGCCTTGGGCACTACGCTTTCCGTCCCGACTCTGGATGGCAAGGTCGGCGTGAAGGTACCCAAGGGCACGGCCGACGGGCGGATTCTGCGGGTGCGTGGACGTGGTGTCCCCAAACGCAGTGGAGGTAGCGGCGACCTATTGGTCACCGTCAAGGTGGCGGTGCCGCCCAAGCTCGAAGGTGATGCGCTCGAAGCGTTGGAGGCCTATGCCGCGGCCGAGAAGGTCAGCGGCTTCGACCCCCGCGCCGGTTGGGCGGGTAACCGGCCATGAGCACCTTTCTGATCTCGGTGGCCGCCGAGTTGGCCGGAATGCACGCGCAGACCTTGCGTACCTACGACCGTCTCGGACTCGTCAGCCCCGAACGCAGCGCGGGTGGGGGACGGCGCTATTCCGAGCGTGACGTGGAATTGCTCCGCGAGATTCAGCGGCTGTCCCAGGATGAGGGAGTGAATCTTGCCGGGATCAAGCGCATCATCGAACTGACCAATCAGGTTGAGGCGCTGCAGTCGCGGATCGAGGAGATCGGTGCCGAACTTGCGGCCGCGCGGACCAAGCCGCGTCGCGAACTCGCCATCGTGCCCAAGAGTACCGCCGTGGTTGTCTGGCAGCCGCGGCACGCTCGCTGAGCGAACAGCTCAGCTGACGCGGATGGTGAACTCCGCACTGGCTGGCCGACCCGGCACCGCAGTGCTGTAGCCGCCCTTGCGCAAGGCGTTGGTGGGCGCTGTCATCGGCTCGATGCCCACCACGTCGTCATTGTTGGGGGCGAATATCTGCGCGGCCGGATAACCGTGGTCGAAGATCACCTCGATGCGGCGGTCCCCACCCGAGAGTGCGAAGACCGACCCCTGCGGTACTTCATCGAAACCATCGTCAAGGGTTTTGTCACCCAGCTCCCCCGACATCCCCGGCCAGTTCTCGGTCGCACCGGTGGGAATGCCCCAGTTGTCCACCGGGAGGTGGCGCAGCGGCGGGGTTTCCAGCTGCCAGTGCGACCGCGGCACACCCGGGATAGTCAGATAGGGGTGGAAGCCGAAGCACAGGGGCACCGAGGCAGCCGTCGTCGGCGTCACCGTCGTTTCGATGCTCAGCGCCCGGTCGGCCAACGTGATGTCGAGTGTGACGACGTGCGGGAACGGGAAGCTGGTCAACAGCCGCGGCTGACCGCCGAAGTCAAGGTCGGCGGTCAACCGATTCTCGGCGTGCTTCACCAGCCAACCCGGATAAGCCGCCAGCACGCCGTGGATGACCAGCCCGTGCTCGTCGGAGCGCACGCCGCCGACGCCCGGGGTCAACGTCACGGCGCTGCCGTCGACGCCGTAGCCGTTTGCACTCAATCGGTTCGCCCAGGGGTACAGAATCGGGATTCCCATGGTCTTGCCGGTTCGCAGATACGCCTGCAGCCCGCGGCGTTGACCGAGCAGCTCCACGCCGTCGTCGGAAAGCGACGTGCACACCATTCCCGCAGACGGTACGAAAGTTGCGGTCAGAGCGGACGACGGATCTTTCAGGACGATCGAGGGCAGCTGAGCCATTGTCGGATTGTGCCATGGATGACCCGCGCTTGACCAAGCCGTGAGGATGGCGTCTACAGATGCGACCGATCAAGGACGCCGTCGCGCCGGGCTCGGGGGAAGTTCGCCATTACCCGCTCCAGCATGGCGTTGTAGGCGGCGCCGTCGTTCATGATGTCGGATCGATTGAGGTGTCGCAGGTATGCGTCGACGCGGCGTTCCAGCGACCAGTCCCAATAGTCGCGTTGGGTGTAGGCCGAGCACAGGAATTGCCACGCGATGGTGTCGATCTCCTCGACCTGAACACCTTCGGTCATCCCCGGCCCCCTAGATTCACGGCCCCCTAGATTCCTGCCGCTGTGATTGTGATCGCACCACATAATCCGCCCCAAGGGGCAAAAGTCACTCAAAATTCAGCTGGCCATCGGCGGCGACTACGAGGAGTGAATTCCCTTGTACAGCACTGCTAGACCGATGACGATGAGGATCGCGCCGATCAGGCCGGCGTGGTTTTCCTGCATCCACGTCTTGAGTCTGTTCAGCGGGTCATCGAGCCGCTCACCGACGATGAGGTAGCCCAGCACGGGCAGGGCGACCGAGGAGACTGCGATTGCGGTGAAGATGGCCGCCGCCGCCCAGGCCTGTTTGGTGCCCAGTTCGGCCGTGCCGATGACCGCCCCTGCGGCCGCGCACATGAGGAACACCTTGACGTTGGCCACGGTCAGCGCGCTCGCGGTGACGAATGCCCGGCTCGGTCCGATGGAGGTCATCGACTTCATCCAGCGCGGGGCGTGGGCTGAGCGGTTGCGTGTGAACCAGCGGTACAGGCCCAACGCGATCAGCCCGACGCCGATGGCGATGCGCACGTAGGGCGTCCAGGTCGGCGAGTCTCCCAGGCTGCGGGAGAGATCTGACGCACCGACGAATGCCGCGGTGATCACGGCGATGCCGAGCACCCAGCCGGCCAGGAACGCCAGGCTCGTCGGCCGGGGCCGCGGTGTGTGCAGGATGAGGATGCCCGGGATGATCGAGAACGGTGACAGCGCGATCACCAGCGCCAGGGGGATCAGCTCGGCGAGGTCGGAGCCCAGATTGCTCACCACCGCAACCTAGTGCTGGCCTAGTCCTAAGTCCTAGTCCTAAGTCCGAGTCCTAATCCTGGGCGCGGCGCAGGGTCCAGGCCGGCACCCAGTGCGTCACCGCTGCGCTGTCGGCACCGAAGCTGACGTCATAGGTGACCAGCCCCCACCAATCGCCCTGCTCGCACAGGCCCCAGCAGCTCAGCCAGCCGGCCACGACCCGGTGCATCTGCAGGCCATGCGGGTGGTAGCGGCCGACCCGGTGCGCAGGCCGGGGGAAGAGCGCGGCCAGATCGACCAGAACCCGGACCGGCGGGCGCAGGGGCCGCAACGGCGGACGCACCGGCTGGCCGTTGTAGCCGATCGACGCCAGCCCGTGCGGCATCCGGTCGACCATTGTTCGATCATATGTTCGATTACCCTATTGTGAACAGATGGCCGAAGGCCCTATCGAAATCGTGCGCGAATTCATTAAACTTGAGCGGAACAGACTCAAGGCTGTGAGTGTTGTAATCCTTGACAAGACGAGAAGTTAAGGAGGTGTCGTGGACTCGTTCAACCCGACCACGAAGACCCAGGCGGCCCTGACTGCCGCACTGCAGGCCGCCAGTGCGGCCGGCAACCCGGAGATCCGGCCCGTACATCTGCTGTTGGCGCTGCTCACCCAGACCGATGGCATCGCAGGCCCGCTGCTTGAGGCGGTCGGCGTCAGTCCCGCGACCATCCACGCCGAGGCGCAGAGCCTGGCTGACCGGCTGCCATCGAGCAGCGGCGCGACCTCGCAGCCGCAGTTGTCGCGGGAATCCCTCGCCGCGATCAACGCCGCCCAGGCGCTGGCGACCGAGATGGATGACGAGTACGTCTCCACCGAACACATGTTGGTGGGCCTTGCCACCGGTAATTCCGATGTCGCCAAGTTGCTCACCGGTGCCGGCGCGTCCCCGCAGGCGCTGCGTGAGGCCTTCGTCAAGGTGCGCGGAAGCGGTCGGGTTACCAGCGCGGACCCCGAGGCGACCTATCAGGCGTTGGAGAAGTACTCCACCGACCTGACCGCCCGTGCCCGCGAGGGCAAGCTTGACCCGGTTATCGGGCGCGACAACGAGATCCGTCGCGTCATCCAGGTGCTCAGCCGCCGGACTAAGAACAACCCGGTGCTCATCGGTGAGCCCGGCGTCGGTAAGACCGCGATCGTCGAGGGCTTGGCCCAGCGCATCATCGACGGCGACGTGCCGGAGAGCCTGCGCGACAAGACCGTCGTCTCTCTCGACATGGGGTCCATGGTGGCTGGGGCGAAGTACCGCGGCGAGTTCGAGGAGCGGCTCAAGGCCGTCCTCGATGACATCAAGAACTCGGCCGGGCAGATCATCACGTTCATCGACGAGTTGCACACGATCGTCGGCGCAGGTGCGACCGGCGAGGGCGCGATGGACGCCGGCAACATGATCAAGCCGATGCTGGCCCGCGGTGAACTGCGGATGGTCGGTGCGACCACGCTTGAGGAATACCGCAAGTACATCGAGAAGGACGCCGCGTTGGAGCGCCGTTTCCAGC
>Ga0194053_10000625_pt1 | contig 25920 bp, 23 predicted proteins | sample SepL228m_MetaG_FD_161684 | JGI IMG/M metagenome (GOLD analysis project Ga0194053, IMG submission 161684) | Anoxic zone freshwater microbial communities from boreal shield lake in IISD Experimental Lakes Area, Ontario, Canada - Sep2016-L227-8m | ecosystem: Environmental > Aquatic > Freshwater >... | reverse complement strand
GTCCGAGAGCGGCACTGGGCTACAGAAAACCATATCAAGTATTTAACGAATTAATTAATACCCATAGCTAACGCTGTTGCGTTAGATTCTAGGGACTACCTTATTTATAAAATTAAAAATTACCCAAATACAAAAACAACTCCAATACAGGAGTTGTTTTTGTATCGTCTAGAATTATACTTTAATAACCACTGGCAACACCATTGGCCGGCGCTTGGTTTGGTTGAAGAGGAATTGTCCGATGTCATTGCGGACTTTGTTTTTGATATAATCATCATCAGCCGGTTTGGCTAAGGGCCGTTCTTTGATGATATTTTTTATTTTTATCCTGGTTTTTTGGATTAGTTCTTGGTTTTCTTTCATGTAAATAAAGCCGCGAGAGATGATATCCGGGCTGCCAATGAGGTCGCCGGTGGCGTTATCGATAGTGGTAATGATAACAATCATACCGTCTTCCGCCATTGCTTTGCGATCTCTAAGTACTACTTCGGAAACATCGCCAACGCCCAAGCCATCAACCATTACGTAATCGGTCGGCACCTTTTCTTTAGTTAACACAACTCGAGTGTCTTTGCTCATTTTTTGCACTTCCAGGACTTGGCCATTGTCGCCGACAAAAATATTAGCCTCAGGAATACCGACTTGCCTGGCCAGATCGGCGTGGGCTTGCAGCATGTAATGATTTGCCTCGATAGGCATAAAGAATTTCGGCTTCAAGAGACGCATTAATAATTTAAGATCTTCGGCCTTGGCATGTCCGCCGGCATGTACATCCATCATTTTATAATTAATGACTTTGGCGCCGGTGCGGACGATTAAGTCGCGCAGGGTGGCGATGCTGCGTTCATTGCCAGGGATAATCGAAGAAGAGAAGATGACAGTATCGGTTTTATTCAGCTTAATGCTTTTGTGTTCGTTTAAAACAACTTTCATTAAGAAGGCATTATTTTCGCCTTGGGCGCCGGTGCCGATAATCATTGTCTTGTCGGCTGGTAAACGCATTAATTCGTCATCGGATTGGATGATAGTGCGCGGATTAAATTTGAGATAACCGATTTGGTGGGCGATTTCGACGTTGTCGTTAATACTGCGGCCAGCCAGATATATGCGGCGGCCAAGCTTCTCGGCAATTTCGAATAATTTTTGCATGCGGCTTAATTGCGAAGCAAAGGTGCCGATAATAATACGGCCTTCGATATCTTCGAAAAATTTACCCATCTCTACGCCGATTGCGGATTCAGAAACCTGGTAGCCGGGGCTGGTGGCATCGGTGGAATCGGACATTAGCAGGGTAACACCTTGGCTGCCGATCTGGGCGATGCGCTGCAGGTCAGCCGGCTTATCATTGACTGGCGTGTAATCAATTTTAAAGTCGCCGGTATGCAAGACGGTGCCTGCCGGAGTATGGGCGATGATTGCGAAACAATCAGGGATAGAGTGATTGACGCGCAAGAATTCTAGGCGAAAATTCTGGCCCAATTGTATTTTGTGGGTATCTGTAATCTCGGTAATCTTGAGTTCTGGACAGCGAGGATATTCTTTGACTCGGCGTCGGATGATGCCGGCGGTCAGTTTGCCCATAAACATAGGCGGATTGCCTAATTCGCCCATCAGATGCGGGATACCGCCGATGTGGTCATAGTGTCCGTGCGTGATAATGACGCCTTTGATCTTGTGTAGTTTATCTTTTAGATAAGAAATGTCAGGGATAATGTAATCAATGCCATACATGTCTTCTTCGGGGAATTGCAGGCCCATGTCGATGATAATAATATCATTGCCGTATTCCAACACTGTCATATTGCGGCCGACTTCTTCGAGTCCGCCCAGAACGATAACGCGCAGTTTTTCACTCAAGGGCTTGCCCAAAGTGTTTGGCAATTGCATTTCAGTTACCGGTTTAACAAAGGATTTGCTTGAAGTATTTGCCGGCTGTTGATTATTCTGGCGATTAAAGCGATTATTTGGTTTGCTTTTAGGCTTTTCGATAATCGGTTTAGCTTGAAAAACAGGCGCAGCTTGCGTGGCGGCGGCTGGACGGTTAAAGCGATTATCCGATTTTATTTTTTGTTTGTTTTCGATGGGCTTGTTTTGGAAAGCAGACGCAGGTTGCTGCGCGGCAATAGCCGGTTGGCTAAAGCGATTATTCGGCTTGCCCTTTGGTTTGCCTTGTTGATTTGCGGCCTGGTTCTTTATAGGCGCGTTAGGCGTCTTTTTAAAAGTAGGCTCGGGGATTTGTTGCAGATCTAGACTGGAGTCTGACTGCTTTTTTGATTTGTACTTAGTGATCATAGAGAGTTGTTAACAGTTTTAGTTTTGCTTGTGCATAACTAAAACGAGAGCTTGGTAGCTGCTAATTAATATTATATTAGATTAAAACCAGCCGCTCATTAGAGCGGTTTGCTTAGTTAAAAGCAATGGTTGTTTATTGTAATTTAAGAGAGTGGCTTTGTTTGAGATACCAATAGTTAATACCTGACAACCGATCTTCCGGCGAGGTGATAACAAGGTAATTAAAGCCCTTAACTTCTTTATTTAAAGCGTAAATATAGCGAGGGGAATAAAGGAAAACTGCCGGCAGATCGCCTGTGATTAATTTTTGGAATTCCGCGTAGCTTTTTTTGCGGGCTTCAGGATTATTATTAAGGCGCGCTTCTTCTAATAGCTTATCGACGCGGTTGTTGTTGTAACCGCTGAGATTCATGCCGTTTTCACCGGCTTGTGAAGAATGCCACATTAAATATGGATCAGGGTCTACGCCGACCAACCAGCTATACAGTAATACGGAGAAACTTTTTGGCTTGAGTATCTGGCTTTGAAGATCGTTTTTGTTGACTATGTCCAAAGTAACTTTTAATCCCATTTCTTGCCATGCCGCTGAGATATATTCGGCGGTCTTGATGCTTTCTGGGGAATCGGCCACGGTTAATTTTATTTCCAAAGGCAGATTATTCTTGGTTAATACTGTTTCCGGACTGCTGCTGGCGATCGAGGTTGTTTTTAATTGCCAGCCTGCTTCTGTCAGCAGTCTTTTGGCTTCGGTAAGATTGTAGTTGTATTCCGCTACATCTTTACTATAGCCAAAGCTGGCGTTATTGATGGGTGAATTAATCAGGCTGACGTTTTCTCCAAATATCTTATTGGTCAAGTCTTTTTTGTTGATTGCCAGAGCTAGAGCCTGACGAACCTTTTTGTCGCTATAAGCCGCATCTTTGTTTCGCAAATTAAAGAAAAGAGCGGTATTTTCCGGGATTTCCAAACGATTAAAATTATAGCTATTCTTTGCGTTGATATTCTTGAGGTCGTCGCTAGTCAGGTAGCTGGCGCCATCAATCTGGCCGCTATTAAGCGCGGCAACCAATTCTTCTTGGCTGGCAAAGAATTTAAAGACGATTTTGTCTATAAATGGTTTTTGGCGGTAATAGTTTTGATTCGCGGTTAAGGTGTAAGAACGAATTGTGCCGCTTTTATCCTTTGATAAAGACACGAATTCATAGGGGCCGCTGCCAATCGGATTAAGGTTTAAAGAAGTCAAAGGAACGCTATTGGCTGATATTTCTTCCCAGGTGTTTTTTGGTATTATGCCGAAAGTCAGTGATTCGATGAATGGAGCATAGCTTTCGGGAAGAGTTAAGGAAAAGGTCAGATCGTCTATTTTTTTTGCTTCTACGCCTGCTAATTGAAGGCGCAATGGTGAATGAAAGGCAGGGTCTTGGATTGTTTCGATAGTAAAGATGATATCGTCGGTAGTCAGGTCGTTGCCATCATGCCATTTAACGCCTTTAGCAATCTTGAAAGTATAGGTTTTTTGGTCTTGGCTTAATTCGTAGGTTTGAACCAGGTCATTAGTCAAATAACCGTTGCGGTCTCTGGTAAACAAAGAAGAAAAAACTACTTTTGCAATATCATCGTCAACGCTATTAAGGCTGGCATACAGGGGATTGATGTATTGCGGGCTGCCAACCGATCCTTCGGTGTAACGTCCGCCGCTAGCCGGATGCACTTCAAAATTCTGGCTATAAAAATGGTAGCCAAAAATAAATAATCCGATAATAATCAACAAAGCGCCTAAGCTTAAAAAAGTATACTCTTTAGGCTTTAAAAACTTTCCTAGATACTTTAATTGCTTAAGATTGGGCAGCCTTTTTTTCGAAAGGCTGACGATTAAATCTTTGTCTGTTTGATTGTAGTGATAATTGATTTTTGGCGGCATAATCGATTAGCGCGCGTATTCGATAACCCTGGTTTCTCTGAGCAGATTTACTTTGATTTCACCGGGGTATTTTAATTCTTCTTCAATCTTCTTGGCAATCTTCTTGGCTAGTTCGTAGCATTCGACGTCGGTAATTTTCTCAGCGTCCACAAAGACTCTGATTTCGCGTCCCGCTTGAATGGCGTATGTTTTGTTGACGCCTTCGAATGATTCGGCAACCTTTTCTAGTTCTTCTAGGCGCTGGATATATTTGTCAAAGCTGTCATTGCGGGCGCCTGGGCGGGAAGAAGAAATAGCGTCAGCTGCTTTGACGATGATAGTGGTCAAGAACTTGGGGTTGTCGTCATGATGATTTTCGATGGCATCGATAATCTCTTCCGGCAGATTGAATTTGCGGGCGATTTGTCCGCCGATTTCCGGATGGCTGCCTTTGATCTCGTGATCAACCGCTTTGCCGATATCATGCAGAAGACCGGCTTTTCTAGCTTGGGCGACGTTAGCGCCTAATTCTTCGGCCAACAATCCGCACAAATGGGCGACTTCCACGCTGTGTTTAAGAGCATTCTGGCCATAGCTGGTGCGATATTTCATGCGGCCGATAATCTGGATCAGTTTAGGGTCGAAACCGGTCAAGCCTAGTTCATACAAAGCTTCTTCGCCGGCTTTTTTGATATCGACAGCCAAATCTTTTTTGGCTTGTTCGACTGCCGCTTCAATCTTGGTTGGGTGGATGCGGCCGTCTTTGATTAAGATTTCCAAGGCGCGTTTGGCGACATGGCGGCGGATGCCGGAAAAGCCAGAGACAGTGATAACATTAGGGATATCATCGACGATGATTTCGACACCGGTCAAATTTTCGATAGTCTTGATGTTTCTGCCTTCACGGCCAATAATGCGGCCTTTCATCTCATCCGAAGGGATATCCACAACTGTGGTGGATAACTCTGCGGTCATGTCGGAGGCCAAGCGTTGCATGGCGGTACCGATCAATTCTCTGGTGCGGACCTCGATAACTTCTTCTCCTTCGCGGTTTAATTTGTTAATGCGGGACATCAAGGCTTCTTGGCTTTCTTTCTCGATGTTCTTAAAGAGGATGTTTTGGGCATCTTCCTTAGACATTTGGGCAATTTTTTCCAGTTTATCCAACTGATCTTGCTTAATTTGCTTGATTTTGTCCTTCGCTTCTTCAATTTTGGTTAATTTGTCGTATAAACCTTGCTGTTTTTCTTGTAATTCGATCAATTTTTGGGAAAAAAGATTTTCTCTTTGCTCCAGTTTTTCTTTGGTTTTTGTTAATTCTTTCTTTTGCAAGTCGATTTCTCGCTTGCTTTCGTCAATAATCTTAAGCGATCTTTCTTGGGCATCCAAAAGAAGTTGTTTTTCTTTGGTTTTTGCTTCGGTTAAAATCTTTTCGGCTCTTGTTTCTAGGCTGTTGGCCTCAGAGAGCGCTTTTTGCTTGCGAACCCAATATCCAAAGAAAATACCCAGGATTAGGGAAATTACAGCAGAGATAGCGTAATACATAAATGTTTAGCCACCTACCTGATATGATGATTTTGAGCGCGAAAAATTATACGCACTGGTTAATGCCGTATAATAAATAAGAGGATAAATTTGAGGATGAAGAGATTTTCACAGTAGAAAAATCTTTAATATTAGGTAAAATCCAGTTCAGAATAGCGAATCAAAATAATCTTAGCAAATAGGATGTTGAAGTTAAATCTATTAATTAGTCTATCTTATCACGATTTACCCTTTTTTGCAAGTGTTATGATTTTTTTACCCTTATTTTACGTAAAAAATGTAATATATAGTTGTTTGCTCTAGTCTGATTTTGTGATATAATAGAAGAAGATAACTAAAAAATAAATATGGATTTCAAAAGTTTTTTTAAGGGAGCGATCGAAAAAGGCGCTTCCGATGTACATTTAGTGGTTGGCAGCAAGCCATGCTATAGGATAGATTCCGAGCTGGTGCCTGATGGAGACGAAACTATCACCGAAGCCTTCATGGAGAAGTCTTTGGCAATCTTTTTGGCTCCGGAAAGGATTGATGATTTTAATAAAAATAGAGAACTGGACTTTGGCGTCAATTTTTTCGAGCATCGTTTTCGCGTCAATCTGCATTTTCAAGAAGGACAGATCGGCTTAGCCGCTCGCTTGATTAGGGCGGAAATACCTACAGCCGATGAATTGGGCTTTACCGAAGCCATGTCTAATTTAACCCGCTTGAAGGACGGCTTAATCTTGGTTACCGGCCCTTCTGGTTCTGGCAAGTCAACTACGCTAGCCGCTATGATTGGCATGATTAATGAATCGCGCCATGCTCATATTATAACTGTCGAAGATCCGATCGAATACCTTTTTGATGATAAACTGAGTATTGTTGAGCAACGTGAGGTTGGCTCTGATACCTTGAGTTTTGCCGCCGCTCTAAAATACATTTTGCGCCAGGACCCGAACGTGATTATGATCGGCGAAATGCGCGACCCGGAAACAATCGCCGCCGCGCTGACAGCGGCCGAAACAGGCCATTTGGTTCTATCTACTTTGCATACTAACAACGCGCCGGAAACAGTGGCTCGTATCGTTGATTCTTTTCCATCACACCGACGCCGCCAAATCTTGGCGCAGATGTCGATGGCTATGCGCGCGGTTATCGCTCAGACGCTCATTCCTAAATCGGGCGGCGGGCTGGTGGCAGCTCGTGAGATTATGATTAATAACCAGGCGGTGGCTAATCTGATTCGGGAAAACAAAGTTAATCAGCTGGCGACAGTTATTAAGACGAATTATCAGATGGGTATGATTGATATGAACAAATCGATTGATGTGCTAAACCAAAGCGGCTTGGTGGACGAAATGACTACCGCCCGTTACAAGCGCAATCTGGAAACTAAATCTATTTATTTATGAACCTGGATAGATGGCGCGACTTGGTGTCTAATGTGCAGGACACTTTTGAGGTCGAAGAAAAAGGCGAATATTTCGAAGAGGAACAGGGCGGCCGTGAAGTCGAGTTTATCGACTTTGTCAGCCCGCTTGGCTTGGTCCGTCTGGAGTTTTCGCGCCGTCCCCGAGTGATCGACAAAAAAACTGTTTATTCCAACCGCATCGGCTCAGATGTGGCTATGGAATATACTTATGATATGGAAAACAAGATCGAAGAATTCGCCGCTTACAAATGGGATGATAATCTGGAAGAATGGCTGTCGCTAGAGAACCCTAATCTCTTCGCTTAAAAAACTTAATATAATTCAAATGTACATTTGAATTATTATATTTGTAAATATGAAAAAGATTATTTTTTTGGCCCTCGCCTTGTTGATACTTGCGCCAGCGGCCTGCAATGTCCAAGCCGCAACCGCGGTTAGTTCGTCCAAAGCGGGAGTCAAGAAAGTAAAGGTGGTTAAGAAGTTTAATAACATTGCCGAACTCAAAAAGTTCTTGACGCCTTTGTCTTATTCGTCAAATTATGGTTATAGCCGCGGCGCGATCATGGATACGGCGGTTCAATCTTGGTCGGCTCCAACGGCGGCCATGCCGTCAGGCGCGGTGGCTAAGACTGCTGATTATTCCTCGACTAATATCCAGGTAGCGGGCGTCGATGAATCTGATATTGTTAAGACGGATGGCGATTATATTTACGCCTTGTCCCGCAATAATCTGCAGATAATTAAGGCTCGCCCGGCGGGTCAGGCTAGAGTTGTTACCACTATCCAGTTCAAGAACTATCCTCAAGATATGTATATCAGCGATGGCAAGCTAGTGGTGTTCGGTAATGATTATAGCATTGGTGATATGCCGTACGCCAAGACCTGGATCCGCCGTTATGGATATACGTATGTCAAGATTTTTGATATCGCGAATCCGGCCATGCCTAAGCTGGTGCGAGATTTATCTTTTGAAGGCAACTACAGCGACTCTCGCGTTAGCGGCGGTTATCTGTATTTCTTGACTAATTATTCCAGCGGCCAATGGTTAGCTGATGGGATCTTGCCTAAGGCGGTAGATGGCGGAAAAATTGTCAGTTATGGCAAAACTTTCCCTAATGTTTATTACTTTGATATCCCTTATCGCGGCGCCAGCTTTACCGTCTTGGCGGCGGTCAGCCTCAAGGATAATGCCAGGCCGATAAAGCGAGATGTTTATCTGATGCCTGATAATCAAAACTTGTATGTGTCGGCTAATAATTTTTATTTGACTTATACCAAGTATTTTAATGAAGATGATTTCTTGATTAGGGTAACCAGAAATGTTTTGCAGCCGTATTTATCACCCGAAGAGAATGACCGTATTGCCAAGATTAGCGCGATTGATGGAGCTATCTTAAATGACGAAGAAAAATTACATAAAATAGATTTGGTCTTGCAGAATTATCTTTTAGGCCTTGATGATGCCAAGCGAACCGAGCTAAGCAAGAAGATTGAAGACTTGGCCACCGTACAATTCAAGGCGCAGGTTGATGACTTGGAAAAAACGGTTATCCAGAAAATTGCCTATAGCGGCGATACCTTTACATATCAAGGGTCGGTTGAAGTGCGGGGGTCGCTCTTGAATCAATTCTCGATGGATGAGGATAATGGTTATTTCCGCGTCGCTACTACCAAGAATCGCAACTGGTCGAGCTTTGCTACCGCTGAGGACAATGTCTCTTATAGTAATGTATATATTCTGGACAAGGATTTGAATCCGACGGGCGCCTTAGAGAAGCTGGCAAAAGGTGAGCGCATTTATTCGGCGCGCTTTATGCAGGGCCGGGCTTATCTGGTAACCTTCCAACAAGTTGATCCATTGTTTGTAATCGATGTTAGTAATCCGGTGAAACCAGCAGTCTTAGGGCAACTCAAAGTGCCTGGTTTCTCTACCTATCTGCATCCGTATGACGAAAAAACAATCATCGGCTTTGGCCGCCAGACAGCTACCACCGACAAAGGCCAAGTAGTGACCAAAGGCCTCAAGATTTCTTTGTTTGATGTCAGCGATGTGGCTAATCCTAAGGAAAAATCAACAGTTGAGCTGGGCGGACAAGGCAGTGATTCTCCGGCGCTGTACGATCACAAAGCTTTTATGTTAGCCAAAAGCAAGAATCGCTTGGTAATTCCGGTATATTTGACTAAAGTTGGCGGTACTTGGGGTGATTATCAGGATAGCGGCGCGGCAGTTTTTGCTATAGATAGCCAAAAAATAACCCAACTGGGCTTGATTAGCCATCACCGTCCCGGCGCCACGCCATATGATTGGACTAGCCGGAATGACAATTTTTACGGCGATACAGTCAAAAGAGCTTTATATATAGAGGAAAACCTCTACACTATTTCCGATAACTACGTCAAGATTAATAATTTTAGCAGCCTAAAAGACCTTAAAGTAGTTGATTTAAACTTGACGAACAGCGATTTTAACATTATAAACAGATAACCAGTAGATTAAATATCAAAGATCAAAGATTAAAGATGTTGAGTCCTTCTTGAGGCAAGTTCAGGAAGGACACTAAACTTTTGACCTTTGAATTATTGTATCGCATGAGAAAGATTAATGTCTCCAGTTTCTTGCCTTTTGCTTCCGCTGTTACTTATTTAATTATAATACAGTGGGTATTTAGCAATCCGCGAATTCTGAACAACCCGTTGCTTACTCCGCCTTTGTCTATATATATCAATGGCACATCTATCGCCTTGGTGATTATTACTCTATTAACCTCTTTGTTGATTACCAAGCGCGGGCAACTTGCTTCTTGGTATAACTTCTCTCTTTTCCCGTTGGCAATTATTTTTTCGGTCGTGCCTTATTTGGTAATTTCCGACAGTCAGAGCTTGTTGCAACTTGTTGTAGCTTGGGGATCTGCAATCTTGATTTATCTTTATTGGCGTTACGTTTTCTTTTATCTTTATACGCCCAGTCGTTACACTGCCTTTAGCCTGGAAAACATTTCTTTTTACGGTAATTTCTTTGTTATATTTTTGCTGGGCGCCGGAGTCTTGGGGCTTAAATTGTTCTTAGGTCTTGGCGGATTAATGGTAACCGGTTTAGTGGCTGTGATTTTAGCCTTGGTTATTTATCAGAGCTTTTGGGTTTCCAAATATTCCTTTAAGGAATCTTGGCCGGTTTATGTCGGGTCTTGGCTGGTTTTACTGGAAACATTTTTTGCCTTGACTCTCTTGCCGAACGACTATCAATTGTTGGCTTTTGTTTGGTCGACAATCTATTATCTGGTCGTGACGATTGTCAGTGACTACCTTGGCCATCAGTTGAATTCTTTTAAGATGAAAGCTTATTTAATAATTGCGGGCGTTAGTTGGCTCTTGTTGTTTGCTACCGCTCAATGGATTTAATATGCAGTTGATTACAGAAAAAAATTGGAAGCAGATATTGTTGTTATTGGCGGCCGGTGTCTTGTCCGGCTTGATTGGCGCCTATATCTTTAGTTATTCCGTTAGTTGGTATATTAATTCTAACAATTTATTGTCAACGCAGTTTACCGAAAAGTATGGAGCCAGCGACCGCGTCGTTATCCAGGATGCCAAGAATGTGGTAGTCGAGCAGGACGCAAGCGTGGCCGAGGCGGTGAAGAGCGGCAGCGCTTATCTGGTCGGCTTTTATAAAAAAACCAACAACGATGCATATGACTTGAGCCAGACGGTCGGCCAAGGGGTTATCTTGTCGGCAGACGGTTGGCTGTTGGCTGATAATAACAAGATTGTCGAACCTGCAGAATGGCGCACTCTGGTAGCGATTAATAGCGAGGGCAAAGTATTCCAATTGGATCAGGCCTACAAAGATAAGACTTCCGGTTATTGGCTGATTAAGATGGTTGATGCCCGATCTTTGCCTGTGGTATCTTTCGCTTCGGCGCGCGTCTTGGAGCCTGGCCAGATTGTGGTGGTTGTGGGTTGGCAAAAAAATCCAGTCATTTCATATTATCGAGGCGGTGAATACAAGCAGATTGTCCGCTCGAGCGACTTGCCGGCCAGACAATTGTTGTTGAGCAATAATGTCGCCGGATTATTCTTGGTGTTGAATATGGCCAAACAGGTTGTAGGGGTGGTGGATGACAAAGGCATCCAGTCGCTGGATTATTATCTGCCATTGATAGACAACCTGTCTTTAGACAAGGCGAATCGAGCGGTTCTCGGCGTCTATTACAAAGATTTGAGCAATATTGTGACCAACAAGGCGCCGATGATCGGCGTGCAGCTGGTTAAGAGCGATGGCAATGCGGCCGTGCAAAAAGGCTCGGTGGCTGACCGCGCCGGCCTAAAAGAAGGCGATATTATCCTGTCGGTAGACAATGTGGAGCTTAATGCCGATAATGACTTAGCCGAACTTATTTCTATCTACAAGCCGAAGAGCAAACTATATCTAAAGATTAAACGCGACCAAACGGAAAAAGTTGTCGAAATAAAACTTGATTAGAATATATCCAAACAAAAATAGCTCCGATGTATCGGGGCTATTTTTGTTTGAGCAATAGTTGTGCTATAATGACAAAAAATAAGCAAACAATATGAGAATAAAAACTATCACAGCGGCGCATAATCTGGCGGGCAAAAAAGTATTGGTGCGCGTCGACTTTAATGTGCCTTTGAAAAAAGGCAAAATCGTCGAAAGCTACAAGATAACCGCCAATCTGCCGCTTATTAAATATCTGATCAAAAAAGAGGCAAAAGTTATTTTAGTAAGCCATCTGGGTGAACCGGTTTTTACAACGGCAGGCAAAGCCAAAGAACGAGCTTCGCTCAGCCTGGAACCGGTTGCCAAAAGCCTGGCTAAAATGTTGAATAAAAAAGTCTTGTTTTGCCCTCAGCCGATTGGCAGCCAGGACTTAAAGAAGCAAATCACGGGGTTAAAAGATGGCCAGGTGGTTTTGTTGGAAAACATCCGTTTTTATGAAGGTGAAACTAAAAACAAGAAATCGTTTGCCAAAAGCTTGGCCGCGCTTGGTGATGTTTATGTTAATAATGCCTTTGCCGTTTCGCATCGCGACCATGCCTCGGTTTCGGCTATCAAGAATTATTTGCCAAGTTACGCCGGCACTTTGATCGAAGAAGAAGTCTTGGCTTTGGCCAAACTAATGCATCCTCAAACGCCTTTTGTGGCGGTAATCGGCGGCGCCAAAATAGACACCAAAGTAGCCTTGATTAAAAAATTATCAAAAAAAGCAGATTTTGTGCTGGTAGGCGGAGCAGTGGCCAATTGTTTCTTGGCCGCGCGCGGCTTAAAGGTAGGTAAATCTCCTGCCACCAAAGAACAAATCGCCTTGGCTAAAAAAATCGACAGCCGCAAGATTATAGTGCCGATTGACGTGATAGTTACTGACAAGAATTTCAAAGAAATCACCGTCAAAAAAGCAGGACAGGTGGGCGCCAAGGAATATATTTATGATATCGGTCCGGAAACCATGAAGCTCTATGCCAGATTCTTGCGCTCCGCTAAGACGATATTTTGGAATGGGCCGGTCGGCCTATTTGAGCAGCCTCGCTTGCGGCAAGGCACCTTGTTTATCGGCCGGACTATCGCCCAGCACGCCAAAGGGCGCGCCTACGGCGTGGTTGGCGGCGGAGAAACAATCGAGGCTCTGCGCATGACCGATATGATGGATTATGTCGATTGGGTGTCTACCGGCGGCGGCGCCAGCATCGCCTTTTTGAGCGGAGAAAAAATGCCCGGCCTAAAAGGACTGGTCAAATAATATGCCATACATCAAGCAATCTTTTATTAAGCAGCAGTTAGGCGGCCATTCGGATGAGCTTTGGTTTTTGTCTTTGGTTTTTAATGACGGCTATATGGTGACTAGCAATATGCCGGCAAATTTCAAGCCTGCAAATATCAGCGCGCCAGGTTTGGCAGTTATACCGGAACTGGAAGGATTGAATCTGGATGAGGATTTATTAAAGACTGCCGAAGAGATTGTTATTACGCAAGCGAGCGCCTTGCGTTCTTTCCCCTTGCTGTTAAGCGCCGCTATTCTAAAGGCCTTGGCGCATTATCAGAAAAAACCTTTGTATGTATTATTGCAAGAGATTGCCGGCAATAACGATCCGAAATTACCGACGCCGATAATCACATATTTCTATGGAGCAGCAAGCGGCGAAACCGATTTGGATTTTTCGGAATATCTATTATTGCCGGGAGCTAAAAACGCCCGTTCGGTCAAAGAAAAAATATTAACCATGGCAGGGCTAAATGGAAAAATATCCGAATTGTTATCCAAAAACGGCTACGAAGCCAGCTGGGGAAGGTCAGGCGCTTGGTCGGCCAGCCTAAACTCTTCGATAGCTGCCTTTAATTTATTAGAGGCAGCTGTAATAGATGGCGGCTGGACCTTGGGCGCAGACTATCAGCTGGGTGTGGCAGTTGGAGCCGGGCAACTCTATAACAAGAAAACCGGCAAATACCATTTTGGCGGCGATCAGTTATTATCGGGTGTTGATCTACTATCTGTTTTTAGCGACTGGCACCATCAGCATCACATTGGTTATCTGGAAGATGCTTGTGATGGCGCGGATCAGCATGGCGCCGATAATCTTTATGCCGAGCTGGGCGGTAAGATGCTATTGTCTGCTAACCGCACCTTAGCCGGAGACGAAGCTTGGTTGCGCAACAGCCTGTCAAAAAGATATTTTAATTGCGTTAGCATTGAATTGTCAGATTTTGCCAAATGGAGCCAGCTATTGGAGTTTGTGCAGGTTGCCCGTAAGCACAACCTGGCTATTGTTTTGGTTGATCAGTCGGCAAATAACCAAGATGTTTGGCTTAGTGACCTGGCCGTAGCTCTAAACTTTGATTTTGTGCGCTTTGGATCGTTATTTGGCTTAGAGAGAACGCAGAAATATAATCGACTTTGTACTATCGAAGAAGAATTAGCCAGTTAACCTTAAAGCCGCTTCCAAACTGGATGGCGGCTGTTTCTTATTGATTTTTAGCAATTTTTTTGCTAAGTTGCATATGTATGTCAAAAAACACTAATCGCTTGGTAACTCTGATTGTCGGCGGGTGGGGGACCGCTCCATCCGGCATTGGCAATTTGATCAGTGAAAACAGCAAGGAATTAAGCTCTTTAGGGATGCATTATCCTGTTTTTGCCTTGGATTCGGCATTACCAAAAGAGTCGGCTGGCCAGACTAACAACTGGAATCAAGGTTATTCTGAGATTGCTACCGGCCAGGGTATTGTCTCTGCGCAGGACAAGTTGTTAGCCGCTTTGGAAAACGCGGAGCTTTATCAGCATCCTTTTTGGCTAGAAATAGCCAAAAAATTAAAGAAATCAGGCGGCAAGCTCCAAGTGCTGCTGCTTTGGGATGATAGCTACGAAATTAAGCATATTTTGCATAATTTAAGCCTTTTGGCCTCCCGCAAGAAATTGCCGATCATTCTCCATTTAATCCCGCTGGTCACTACCGGCCTTAATCAGGCTATTATAGAGGCTCAAAACCAGCAATTGGCGGTTGGTTCTGTGGCCTCGATAGAACATTTGGACCAAACGCAAGATTGGGCTACGGTTGAGAAATATTACAATCTTTTAACTAACGGTTCGGCCGAAGTTTCAACCAGCTCTTTGGCTGATGTCTTGGCGGAATTGTCTGCCGGCAAGCTTTTTTGTTTCGGTGACCCTTCTGGCGTTCCGGTAGGCAATATCACGGATCAGGACGCAGTGTTGGCGGTAAATCTGCGCTCAATATTTTTTGTCGAGATTATGCAGGCGCTAAGCAAGAAAGAATTTAGTTTTTTTGAACGCCGTAATCGCGTGTTTGACGCTTTATATTTTTCATTGCTGCCATTAGCCGGTTTAGCCGGAGAAAAATATTTTTATACTTTTGACAAACAACCAAAAACCGTAGCAAAAATTCTATTAGATAATGATTTAAGCGTATCTTACTATGCGCAAGCTGATCGGCCGCAAAGACTGTTATTGCTTGGACGAGGTGACTTTTTGCCCAGTGATCAAGAGTCTTTTTCTTTTATATATTTCAAAGCCGCTGATTTAAGCTATTCGATTGAGGAGCAAGCGCAAGCGGTTGTCAAAGGCGTCGCGAGCGATATAAAAAAAGAGACAGACGCAATCTTTATTGATTTTTCTTGGTTAGACAAGGCGATCGGGCGGCCCCTGGAAGAGGTGGCTCGGTTGGTAGAGATTACTGATCGTTTTATCGGAGCATTGTCCAAGGAAGTGTTGGCAGCCGGCAGGCATTTGTTGATAGTGTCGCATGCGCCAATGTTGGAAAGCTATTTAGACCCCAAGACCGATGCGTTGTCGTCCGTGTTTTCCGCGAGGCCGGTGTTAGCAACTTTGATTTCACCTGATTATGTAGGCAAGAATATTTATGCCCAAGCCTTTGAAGGGGATTGGGGGCAATTGGCTCCGGTCGGTTCTTTGGCGCAGTTGGCCGCGACTCAGCTCAAGCTCTGCGGCTTGCCGGAACAAAAAGGTCTTGATGTGCAGAGCCTGGTTTAATATTTATGATCAAAAAGATATTCACGCAAAAAATTGACTCGGTGGCCGTTGCCGCTTTTTTGGTTGCCGGTTCATCTTTGTTGTCCCGTTTGCTGGGTGTTTTTCGCGACCGTATTTTGGCCGGACAATTCGGCGCCGGCAATGATCTGGATATTTATTATGCCGCCTTTCGCATTCCTGATCTAATCTTTAACTTAGTGGTCTTGGGCGCTTTATCAGCCGGCTTTATCCCGATCTTTACCTCTTTGATCGGCGACGAAGAAAAGCCGGAGCATCAGCAAGAAGCTTGGAGCCTGACTAATAATGTGATAAATATTATCGGCGTCGGCTTGATCATTCTGGGTGTGGTTGGCTTTTTTGGCGCTCCTCTTTTTATCCATTGGATTACTCCAGGGTTTATAGGCGATAAATTAACCGCGACGGTCAATATGAGCAGGATTATGTTCTTGTCGCCTTTTTTGCTAGGCTTGTCCAGTATTATCGGCGGAGTTTTGCAATCGTACAAAAGATTTTTTACTTATTCTTTGTCTCCTGTTTTTTATAACTTCGGCATTATTATCGGAGCATTATATCTGGTGCAATACTTCGGTATCTATGGTTTGGCTTGGGGTGTTGTGCTTGGCTCTTTGTTGCATTTATTGGTGCAGCTGCCGGTTGTTTTCGGCCTCGGCTTCCGTTATCGTTGGTCCTTTGCTTGGCGCGAGGCCAGGGTTGCGTCTATTTTCCGCATGATGACCGGCCGCACCGCCAGCCTGGTGGTTAATCAATTGAATCTGGTCGCTAATACTATTATTGCCAGCCTGCTTGTCAGCGGCTCTTTGACTATTTTTAATCTAGCCAACAACTTGCAGGCTTTTCCTGTAGGCGTCTTTGGTATTTCTTTTGCTATTGCCGTTTTCCCGACACTGGCGGTGCATGCCTTTAATCGCAAGAAGCTGGTGGAAGTCTTTAGCCAGACCTTGCGCCGCATTATGTTTTTTATCGTGCCGGCAACCGGACTATTCTTTGCTTTGCGCGCGCAATTGGTTCGTGCGGCGCTGGGCAGCGGCCGCTTTAGCTGGGAAGATACCAACCTGACTATCGCTACTTTAGCCGCCTTTGTCTTCTCCTTTTTTGCCCAGGCGTCTATCCCTCTTTTGTCGCGTATGTATTATGCCCGCCATGATTCCAAAACGCCTTTTTATATCGGATTAAGCACGATGGTTTTTGATATCGGATTGGCCTGGTGGTTGGGCCATGGGGTGATTAATTATCATGTTAATCCTATGGTCTTTACTCCGAATGACTTTTACCATTGGTGGTTATGGCTGAATGCCGGACACGGCGTGGTGGGTTTGGCAGTTGCCTTTTCTATCTCCAGCTCCCTTAACTTTTTGTGGTTATGGCTGAATCTGCGCCGTGAAGTCGGCAGCTTGGATGAATTAATGATTGTGAAGGCGGTGGCTAAATTCGCCGGAGCTACTATCTTGGCCTTGATGGTGGTGCAGTTGATTAAAGACTGGATAGAGCCTATGGTAGATATGAATCGCTTCTGGGGTATTATAACTCAGGGCGGCATCGCCGGTTTGGCCGGCCTGGTAGTTTACCTATTATTCTGCTGGCTATTTAAGAGTGAAGAGATGATGGATTTTTCTCGCTCTTTGGTAAACCGACTGCCTTTCAAGAAAATTAAGCCGGGAGATCAGGGGGAAGCTAGAGGTATTTAGCAAAGCTAAATACCAATTAACAATTTTCAATTAACAATTACCAATGATAGTGTCCGCTTCGCGGACTTCTGTTTATATTATATGATTTTCTTTTTTTACGGGCCGGATGATTATCGGGCTAAGCATAAAATTCGGGAGCTAAAGGAGAAATTCCGCCACGATGTCGATTTGACCGGGTCGGGCTTGGTTGAGTTGTCCGGTGATAAATGGAGCTTTGCCGACTGGCACGATATGACAGCGGCCGACTCTTTGTTCGCTCGCCGCCGCCTAGTGGTGGTTAATGGCCTATTCAAGCGTGACAAAGCGTTGCTCGAGCAGATGCTTGAGACTCTAGCTGACTCCACTGATAATATATTGATTATCTATGAACCGGCGCTGGTTTATAATGCCAAAAAAGACAAATTTTTTATCTTGGATAGCGAAGAGAAAGAGAAAGCCTTGACCATAGTCCAAGAGAAGCTGAAAACAATTTTGGCCAAGGCGGAATATCAGCAGTTTTATGAGCGCTTGTCCGGCAATAATCTCAATGCTTGGATTGCTAATCGTTTTAGTGACTTGGGCGTGAGTGTCAGCACGCAGGCGGTGCAACTGCTGGCGGCGCAATCGGGCGGCGATCTGTGGCCGCTGGTTAATGAGATCGACCGCATTGCCGCTTTTGCTAAAGGCGGCGGCCTGGGCGTAGATCAAACCTTGGGCAGCCCGGAAATAAAAGAATTAACCAATGCATCGTTGGACGAAAATATCTTTACACTGATGGATGCTATTTCTAACCGCAACAAGCCGGCGGCTCTAGGCCTGATCGAGGAACAATTAGCCGGCGGCGCGGCCGAAGCTTATTTGATTACTATGTTGGCTCGCCAGTTTAAGATCTTGGCTCAGGCGCGCGCTTGTCTGGATGAGGGTTTGGATCAGCGAGCCGTGGCTAGCGAAATAAAGCTGCACCCTTTCGCTGCGCAAAAGGCGATAAACCAGGCGCGGTCCTTTAACCGCGAAACCCTGGCTCGCATTATTAAGCAATTAGTAGAAATAGATCGGCAATACAAGACAGGCGCCAAAGATTTTCGTCTGCTGGTTGATCGATTGATAATTGAGATGTAGCGAATTTATCCGCGTCCGCCAGCTGGCGGACGTGGATCTCCCCACGAGGGCTGATTGAATAATAGAGCAAAATGCAAACAGAGTCGCAAATAAACAAATATCGATATTGTGTCATTCCCCGTCCCTTGCGGGAGGCAGGCGCGAAGGCGGGAATCTAATCATTGCCGGAGTGTCACAATGTAGATTCCCGCCTTCGCGGGAATGACATGGTTAATTATGTGTTAGTGAATTTGAATAAAAAACAACTCTCCGACTTATCGGAGAGTTGTTTTTTATATAACAACATTTCATTTTTAGCGACTCTGTTCTTGGCTCATTGAATTACGCATTCTGGTTTCCGTGGGGAGATCCACGTCCGCCAGCTGGCGGACGCGGATAAATACGGGTTACTTAACCGAGTTGAGTTTTTTGTGTAATCTTGATTTCTTGCGGGCTGCTGTGGTCTTCTTGATGATTCCTTTGGCAGCGGCTTTGTCTAAGGCCTTCATGGTCTTAGCAACCACTTCCTTAGCTTTTTCATCCTTGGCCAGCAAGGCTTTGCGGGACTCTTTGCTTAATTCCTTGATCTGCTTGGTGACAAAGGTATTGGCAATTTCTTTTTTTGTGCTCTTTCTTAGCTCTTTTTTAGCTGATTTCTTATTAGGCATAAATTTATTTAGGGTATGATAACCAAATTAATCTAACACAAGACTTTAAATTTGTAAAGGCTTTGCCTCATTTTAGCCTTATGGTATAATTTATCCGCATTTATCCCCGTGAACACGGGGATCTCCCCACAAGGGCTAAAATGTGTAATAATTTAAGGATAGTCAGAGTCGCAAACAAGGAAATATCGGAATTTAATTAGTATTTATAAATACATGGGGACAAATTTTACGCACCGGCAGTTTTGATTTTCTGCCAAAAGAATGATTGTCTTTTGTCCTTTGTAGGGAGATCCACGCGTCCGCGCGGATAAACCCGAAAACACACATGAAATATCTAGCAATATCAGCACAAGAAACAGAAAAACTGGCCAAAAAACTGGCCGCCGGCCTAAAAGGCGGAGAAACTATCGGCCTGGTAGGTGATTTGGGCGCCGGCAAGACCACTTTTGCCAAAGCCTTGGCAAAGGCGCTGGGGGTCAAGGTCCGGGTTACCAGCCCGACTTTTGTCTTGCTCAAGCTCTACCCTGCGCGCAAGGGCCAAATTAAGCATCTGGTGCATATCGATGCCTATCGTTTGGATAATACCGAAAGTCTGGAGCATTTGGGCGTCAAAGATTATTGGGGCCACTCTGATACGGTAACGATTATCGAATGGGCCGATCGCATCAAGGCGCTCTTGCCGCGCGGCAGCCGTATGGTCAGATTCCAGCACAGCCCCAAGGGGCGCTATATCACTTTCAAGGATTAGAGTTCTCGCTTTTTTTCAAACAGCAAGGCTAACAAAAGTAAAATAGTGCCGACAGAGATGAGCGCGTCAGATAGATTGCAGACAAACAGCCGGACATCCAAATAATCAATCACCGCTCCATAGATCAATCGATCGACCAGATTGCCAATGGCTCCAAGGCCGATCAAAGACAAAAGCAGCGCCATGACGGCCTGTTTTTTTTGATACAATTTGATGGTATAGCGGCCGATATAATAGATGACGATGATAGAGATAATAATCAAAAGCCAGCCGCCCAAAGGCAAGGAAAAGGCGATGCCGCGGTTTAGTTGATAACGAAAACCGAGCCAAGGCCAAATATCAAGATTGAGGTCGCCAAACTTGCGCGACAGCATCTTGAAGGCGCGGTCGGCCGCCAGTAATAAAATTGCCATAGCATAAACTATGGCAATCTTGAAAGTAGTAAGGGCCTTAGTGCTCATAGCTAGCTTTGTTGAAGCTTGGTTTTGCAGCTAACGCAGGCGGAGGAGAAAGGTCGGATTAGCAAACGCTTTTCTTCGATTTCTTTGTTGCAATATTTGCAGATGCCATAAGTGCCGGTTTCGATGGCCTTAAGCGCAGAATTAATATCCTTGAGAGTGCCGTCCAAGACGCGTTCTGTTTCCAGGTCGGTGGTGTATTGGCTGACTTCCTGGGCATTCTCGTCGTATTGATCGCCGTAGTTAGGGAACTCGGTGATATGTTCGTCTTTGTTCTGAGGATCATGGGAAGTAAAGTCGTCCAATTCGGTTTCGAGTTGCTTCTTTCTGTCCAACAGGTCGCTTTTGATTCTGTCGATTATTTTTTGGTCCATATAGATGATTTAGGTGTTAGGTACATATTCATTATAGAGGATAGCCGTACCTTTGGCAATCGCTTACCAGCCCTTTTTTTCCAGGCCGATAGTGGCGGCGTCGACTTGCGCCTCGTGCTTGGAAGTGCCGAAGCCGGTGGCGATCAATTCATTCTTGATATAAAGTCCGACGCGGAATTTCTTGTCATGGTCGGGGCCGGTCTGCTCCAAGATTTCATAATGTGGCGTGATGTTGAATATCTCTTGGGACTTCTCTTGGAATAATGATTTAGGGTCTAGGTGCAATTGGTTTTTGACTATGTATTCCAGGTGTTTAATGATTTCGGCGATGATCAATTTCTTGGGCGGTTCGATGCCCTGGTCCAGATACATGGCGCCGATAACGGCCTCCACGGCATTGGCCAGGATATATTGGCGGGCCTTAGTATTCTTGTCTTTGGCTTCGCCCTTGGATAAGAAAAGATATTCTTCCAGACCCAGACTGTCGGCAACTTGGGCCAACATCTTGGCATTCACCAAGCTGGCGCGCCAATCAGTTAGCTCGCCTTCGGGAGTGTTAGGGAATTTGTGATAGAGATGCTCGGTGACCACGATTTCCAGCACAGCGTCGCCCAGGAATTCGAGGCGTTCGTTGTGTCCCAAGGGAAACTCGGGATGTTCGTTGATGTATGAGCGGTGTACTAGCGCCTGCTGCAGCAGACTGAGGTTTTTGAATTCGCAGTCTAGGCGCTTTTGCAGCTTAGCAAAATCAGCCATAATAAACTACGGTTGATCATTAGTTACTGGCTGCCAGAGTCCTGATAGCCATCAACTAATAATTAACCAGGTTAATTTGTTAGTTATAAATCTTTTATTCAACTTGCTTAAGACAAATGTTTGTTAATACTTCTGTTTCAATGTTAATAATACTGATTTATTACCCATACACATCCTACCACGATATACACTAGCCAAAGTGGTGGAAATATAATGGCTAGCCATAATAGGCATATGCCAATAATAATCATTAAACAACCCATATTATTTTATTAGAAGTCCAACCTATTCTACTTCTTTGGTTTCGTCCACATTTTCCTCCAGTGGTTGTACTTGATTTTCCGGTTCGGGGTGGACAGTGTCTGTGTTAGTAAGAATAGCAGATTCGTCTTTTTTCTCCGGCCCTTCGACGCGCTCAGGGCTAGCAGCCTTATTTTCGTTGTCGATGTCAATTTGCTTAGGTTCCATCTCTTTGAAGATGGCGCCCAAGACGCCGTTGACAAATTTGCCGGAAGAATCGCCGCCAAAGGCTTTGGCAATTTCGATAGCCTCATTGATAGCTACTTTGGCCGGAATCTTAAGATCGAAAACCAGTTCATAAACGCCGATGCGCAAGATTTGGCGATCGACGGTATTGATCTGGTCCAAGGGCCATTCGGTAGCATACTTGATGATATAACTATCGATGTCTGTCAGGTTCGTCTGTACTCCGGCTACCAAATCTTTCACAAAACCATGATCATCGAAGCCAGGAGCGAATTGCTCGAAGTTCTCGGTGATTAATTCGTCAATATCGTCGATTTGTTTGTTGTTAAAATCCCAGGCAAAGAGTGCCTGCATTGCGATAGTTCTCGAAAGATGACGGTTAGCCATAGTATTAATGTACTAATTATTTGACAGTTGCCTTTTTAACTTCGGTTGTCTTTACAAAGCGATAGGTACCGCAGAAAGCGCAGGCTTTGTGGGGCTCGACGGCTTTGGCGCACTTCGGACATTTATTCAAAGTCTTGCTATCCAAAGCATGGTGGGAACGTCGGCTGTTTCTAGCAGAGCTAGTGTGTCGTTTCATCTGAACCATAGGAATTTGTATTAATTATTAAACATTTTTTGCAATTAATTATTATCACAATATTCCTCATTAGTCAAGAAAATGCCTATTATTCGGCTAAAATGCGAGTCAAGCTAGCCAAATCCGATTTTTTGTGGTTATATTAAGCTAATATGGCTTTAACTATATTTATTATTGCTGCCTTGGCCTATCTACTTTTGGCCATTAAAAGGCTCAAGTTAGCCGTGCAAATCCTGCTCGGGCTGTTGTTCGCCTATTTATGGCGCTTTAGACTGTTGGGCGTGCCCACCACTTTTTTGGAAGTGATGATAATTATCTCTTTTGCAGTCTGGTTTTGGCAAAATAAGCTAATATTGGTAAATAATTTGAAAAATAAACTAAACAAGGCAGCGCAGAGTCGTCGCTATCCCTTTGATTGGGAAATTGTGTCTTGGTTGTTGCTGGCAGTGCTGGCCTTTGCGGTCGGCGGCTGGACTATAGCCGGATTAGGGCTACTGAAAGCCTATTTCTTGGAGCCTTTGTTGTTGTGGATTGTCGTCTTTAATATTTTTGGGGTGAATAAGGACTGGTCGGGGGTTATTAGGCCTCTAGTTATCTCGGCTGGTCTAGCGTCGATTCTAGCCTGGTATCAGTACTTTTTTGATCTCACTTTTGCCAATCCCGTCTGGGGTGCGGCACCTTTTAGCCGTCCAATCTCCTGGTATGACAACCCCAATGCCCTGGGCCTGTTTGTAGTGCCAATCGTGGTGCTGGGTCTAGGCTGGATTGGCCTTCGCTGGCAGCAGGATGGCCGTAGTAAGCGATTTTGGGCAGATTTGGCTATGGTTAGCACTAGCACAGTATTGGCTCTTGGCGGTATCATTTTTGCCCGTTCTGTGGGGTCTATAATTGGCCTTTTGGCGGGTTTGGCAGTACTAGCTTTGCTCTGGAACAGACAGACACGTCGAGTTTTACTGGTGTTGATTGTTGTCTGTATTTTAGCCTTATCTTGGACGCCGATCCGACAGAAAGTCTGGGAAGCGGCCACGCTCAGCAATCTGTCGGGCGAGATCCGCAAACAGCAATGGCGAGAGACCTGGGCTATGCTGTCGGGTACTCGTTTCTGGACTGGTGCGGGACTGGCAAACTATCAGACGGCTGTAGCGCCCTATCATCAGGAGGGGATATATTTTAATGCCGAGCATGATTCTGATTTCCGCCGCAAGATTTTTATTTTTGATAATAAATACAAAGCAGCTCATTGGCAGCCGACCGAGATTTATCTCTATCCGCACAATATCCTGCTCAATTTCTGGAGCGAATTGGGCTTGGCCGGCGTCCTGCTTTTTGTCTGGCTGGCGGCCAAGTATTTGACGATTAGCTACAAAATCGCTAGACTGCCTGCAGCCAAGGCTGACCGATTGTTAGCCGTCGGCCTATTCGCCGCCATGATTGCACTGGTCGTTCACGGCCTGGTGGATGTGCCCTATTTCAAGAACGACCTGGCGGTGCTATTCTGGACACTTTTCGCCCTGGTTGCTATGTTGAAAGTTGCGTATTTAAAGGATGGGAAAAAGTAGAATAAAAGATATTTAAGTATTGTTTATCACTTTGTGTTGTTGTGTCATTCCTGTAGATGTTAGCTAATTCGTTGACAAAAATGATATATTGAAATCATTTAATCAATAATAGCTAACAATATGCGGAATACAACTAATGATAAGACATTAGCTCTGAATTACATAAGGACATATCAGTTCTTGATAAAAGAATATCAGCTAGTAAAACAGAAAAAACATCCTAAATTCAAATTTGCTAATGACTTTTACACTTTTCATCACACCAATCGGCAGACTTTCCTGAAATACTATAACCGTTTTGCATTAACCAATGATCCAAATAGCTTGCTGCCATCAAAGCGTGGCCCGAAATGGAAATCTAGGATGCCGCTGCCATATATTGAAAACAAAGTGATTGAACTCAGGTTGGCTGGTATAAATCGATATGAGATAGCGGCGATCCTAAAGCCCAAGCTGAAGCAATTTACACCATCTCCGTCCGGGGTATATAATATTCTCAAAAGGAATAATATAAACAAACTAACGCCTCGTATGAAGACTGAACACAGAAAAATCATTAAGACAAAAGCAGGAGAATTAGCACATATTGATTGCCATTATTTAGCTAAAGATATTGTAGCCGGCATTGAAGAAAGACTATTCTTAGTTGCCATAGTGGATGATGCTTCAAGGATTACCTGGGTAGAAATAGTTCGAGATGTCACATCTTTGACGGTGATGTTTGCAGCAATGAGGATATTAAATTACTTCAGACAGGCCTACAACATAGAATTCAAAGAATTGATATCTGACAATGGCTCGGAATTTGGTGCCAAGCAGAAGAAGCGTCCGGAGGAGCACCCCTTTGAAAGAATGCTGATTGAAATGGGAATTAGGCATCGTTACACCAGACCGTACCGGCCTCAGACCAACGGCAAGGTTGAAAGGTTCTGGAAGACCATTGAAGCTGATTTGCTGGAAGACATGGTATTTGACTCTATGGAACACCTAGAAGATGAATTGTCCCAATATCTGCACTACTACAACACAATGCGGCCACATCAAGGAATTAACGGCGAAGTGCCTGCGGCCTTCTTGCAAAAGTTGTCAACGAATTAATAAACATCTACAATTCCCGCGAAGGCGGGAATCTAATCATTGGTAGCACATCACGACGTAGATTCCCGCCTGCGCGGGAATGACATGGTATTTTTGTTTTGAGAATTAATTTTAAATGGAGATGTGGCCGAGTGGTTGAAGGCACCGCTCTCGAAAAGCGGCATACCCCAAAAGGTATCAGGGGTTCGAATCCTCTCATCTCCGCATAATAAAAAGATAGCTAAAGTTTTTGAGTTTGCGACACAGGGGGTGGACTTGTGTAAGCTTGCGTTGGAGTGCGTAAATAATCATAATTTATGGTAAACGTAAAAACGTGGGCAGAAAATATAACAAAAGAAATATATACCGAATATAGGGATAAATATTCTTTTTGGAAGTACGGAATCAAAGTGTTTTATTCACCGGTTGTTGCTAATCCTCCGCTAATGATTATTAGTTATCAGCCAGGTGGAACCGAAAGCGATTTTGAGGATAGAAATTGTTTCGAAAAAGGCGACTTCCGACTGCAAAACTTTAACTCGTATTTAGAAACTAATCATACAATGTCACGAAGGGTGAGAAGCTTCTTTGCTTTCGATGGAGGGTTAGATCTTCTTAAGGCAAGCGTGGTGTTCCCTTTAATCCCTTGGGGTAAATTCCCCGCAGCTTGCTGCGTATTGAATGATGGCATATAATTCACCACATGAGTGAATATATCCACAAAAGTCATAATGTTACGGTATTACTGTATCATATAGTAT
>Ga0194053_10000615_pt1 | contig 26230 bp, 16 predicted proteins | sample SepL228m_MetaG_FD_161684 | JGI IMG/M metagenome (GOLD analysis project Ga0194053, IMG submission 161684) | Anoxic zone freshwater microbial communities from boreal shield lake in IISD Experimental Lakes Area, Ontario, Canada - Sep2016-L227-8m | ecosystem: Environmental > Aquatic > Freshwater >... | reverse complement strand
TTTGGCTTTGAGGACCTCGATTTGGTCCTCCAGCTCCTGTTGCTTAGCCAGAGCTCGCGCATGCAGGCTCTTGTAAGAATGAGCCTGCTTGCGCAACTGGATGTTTTCCAGCCAAAGTTTTTCCTCAGCATCAGTCACTGGAAGGTAAGGCTACCAGGGGATGAGGAGGGTGTTCCGAACAAAATGGGTTCCCCTGAAAATAGTTTATGGAGCCGATGTCTCCGCCGTAACCCCGTTCTTGTCATTCACCGAATACTTACATGCGGGACGCAGGAAGTATTTCTACATGAGCTAGTTACAACGAGTCTGAACAGTTAGGACGCGGATTTTGAGCGACGCACGAAAAGCGAACCTCGCGCCAATGGCTCCCCCGGATGTTCTGTTGCCGGGTGCTTATGCGAGGATTTGTGCCACGCATCCACAACTTGACACTCGCCGCCGGGATTTCGGAGTATGAAAGACAATGCAATCGTCCCCAGAGACCAAGGGGCCAGCCCAACGTGTGGCTGTCTCCCCCGCGCAACCGGACACTGCTCCTGATTCCGTCACGTTTTATCACTGGCTGGTTGTCATCTTTGCCTCTTGCGGATGGTTGTTTGACTGCATGGGGCAGCGAATCTTTGTCCTCTCGCGCGAGCCGGCGCTGAGAGAATTGCTGGGCGCCACCGCCTCAGACGGCACTGTAAAATACTGGGGCGGCATTGCCACACTCCTCATGATGGTCGGGTGGGCCACCGGAGGCATCCTCTTCGGCATGATGAGCGACCATTACGGCCGGGTCAAGGCGATGGTCAGCACGTTGCTCGCCTATACCATTTTCTCCGGCCTATCGGGTTTCGCACGCACGGGAGTGGAGTTTCTGATCTATCGTTTTCTGTTCGGACTCGGGGTGGGCGGAATGTTCGGCGCGGCCACGACGCTGGTGGCTGAGAGCGTGCCCCGGCGGTTCCGCGCCATCGCGCTCGGTTCGATGCAGGCGCTGTCCGCGTGCGGCAATATGATAGCCTCCGGCCTTAGTCTGAGGATTACCCCAGGCCTGGAGAACTTCTGGGGCCATTACAGCGGATGGCAGGTGCTCTCCTTCGTGAGTGTCTTTCCCGCCATCCTCGCAGTGCCGATGCTGCTCATCCTGAAGGAACCGCAACCCTGGATCAAAGCCAAAGCGGAAGCGGCGACCGGTGGCGCCGACAAATCGGTCGGCTCGTTTGCTGACCTGTTCCGCCACCCGCGCTGGCGTCGCAGCACACTGGTCGGCGTCTGCCTGGGTCTCGCCGGCATGGTGGGCTTGTGGGGAATTGCGTTCTTTTCGCCGGAATTGATCACCACAGCCTTCAAGAACCGACCCTTGCAGATCGAGGAAATCCTCAAGCCGGCTGAACTATGCGCCGCCTTGAAATCCCCGGCCAACCCGGCCATCGCCCACCTGAGAGCCAAGCTGTCGCCCGACGTCATCCAACTCGTGGAACACCTTGGCACCGGCCAGGAAGTTCCCCCCGCCACCATCCAAGCGCTGGTGCAAGACCTCAACCGCCTCATCCAGCAGGAAAATCTTCATAACGAAGACGCTTTTCAATCCGTGGACCTCAAGAAACGCACCAAGAATCTGATCCAACTGGTGCAGAAAAACGGTGAACTGCAGAATATCATCTCTCTCAACCGCCAACTGGTGGAACAGCTCTTCCCAGGCGCCTTGCGCGAACTCCAGAAGACCATCGACAAGACTCGCAGCCGGGGCACGCTTTACCAGGACGTGGGCTCGCTGCTGGGGATGTTTGCGTTCACCTTCGCCGCCTCGTATTTCAACCGCCGCACCGCCTTCCTCGGGTCGTTTGTTCTCTGCCTCTGCTCGGTCTCTTATGTCTTCTATTCCTTGAAGACGGCGGCGGACGTGCTTTGGATGCTCCCGCTGATGGGCTTTGCGACGCTGTCCTGTTTTGCGGGCTACTCGATTTATTTCCCGGAAATCTTCCCCACGCGGCTGCGCGGCACCGGGGTGGGGTTCTGCTACAACACCGTCCGATACTTGGCCGCCCCGTTCCCATTCATGCTGGGCTGGCTGAGCACGCTCATGCCCTTCCGCACGGTCGGCGTAATCATGTCCTCGATCTACCTCGTCGGCATCGTTGCGTTGATCTGGGCGCCGGAGACTAAGGGACAACCGTTGCCGGAGGACTGAGAACAAGCGAGAAGCAAGGCAAACTGGCCGCCGCGGCCGGCCTGGCGGTGAAACCCTGACCGGCGTCCCCTTTCTGAAGGGGGGCCTGCCTCGTCAGGCTCTGGCCGCTTCGATGAAGGCCCGCACATTCTCCGTAGTCACACCCGGCGGCATTCCGCCGGCGCAGGAGAGGATGAGTCTTGATTTGTCCGGCGTGCCGGCCAGGAGCTGCTTCACCGCGGCGCGAACATCCGCGGGCGAGCCTTTGGCCAGAATGTCGCGTGGGGGAATGTTGCCGAGGATGGCGAGGTGGTTGCGCGAAAGCTGACGCAGTTCCTGGAGGGTATTGAAAATGCCGGGGTTGTAGAGGTTGATGCCGATCTCGGGATAAAGGCCGATGGATTTCTCGCACTTGGCATCGTTGTGAAAGAATTTCACGGAGACATCGCAGGCGTAAAGCTCCTTGAAATAGGGCAACCCGAATTCTCTGAAGTCGTCTTCGCCGACAAAGCCGACGATGTCGTCCAGTATGAAGATGCCGTCAATGGTGGGAAAGGTCTCCCGCTGGAGTTGGTGCCAGTGCTTGAGGAAATTCGTGATGATGCGCAACAGCTTGTGGGCTTTGTCCGGGTCCGTTTTAAGGGACATCAGGAACTCGGTGGTGCCCATCAGGAACGTCGCGACGTTCAGCGGGCCGCGCGAGATCGAGAAACGAATCTTGTGGCCCATCGCCTCGATCCTCGGACGCATCCCCCTGAGGCGATTGAGCATAAACGGCAACAGACCGTCGGTGGCCGGGTTCGGTTCGATGAGATCGTCGATTTGTGCGGCCTCGCGGATGATTTTGTCAGCGAAGGGAAATTCGTTTCTATGAAAAACGCACTTGGCGCCGAATGCGGACGGCTCGGTACACATGCCGAACTCAGACCAGAACCCGGGAAGGAAAATGACTTCCGGGAACGTCTCGATCGCTTTGCGATTGGCCTCAAACCAAAGTTCCTCGCGCGTGAAGTAATCGAGGATGTCGCTGCCGAACCAGTTCGGCAGCCACGGGCAATCAATGATGAACCCGATGGGCGGGCGCGGAAGGGCATTGCCCGCGATGACAGCGAGCAGTTCGTGCCATTGGTGATCTGTCACTGGCGCGCTGCCTGGTTAAATGAGTTGCATGGGTGCAACGCCGCCGGCGGGCGGCGCCCAGGCAATTCATGCAGCGGTTTGCACTGGCGGGCGCGCTAAAAGCGCTTGGTCAAAGTAATGTTCACCATGTTCCCCTGCGGCCGGGCGTAGGACTCGATCTCATAGACATAGCGGATGGAGGTGATCAGGCCGAGCTTGGGGCACACCATGCTGATTTCCGGGCCAAGGCCCACGACCCACGGCATGGCCCCCGAAGCGCCCCAACCGGTCGATTTGGTCGTTTGCACCTGGTAGTAGCCGACCAGACCGACGTCAATCGTCTTTCGGAAAGTCTTGGCGATGCCCCATTCCATCGTCAGGTACTGGCCAGGGGTGATGTCGGTGTCAGAGTTCTCCTGATTGAACTCATAGCGGTTGAGCAACGACAAGGACCATGTCTTTGCTTCGTCAGGATACCACGTGGCCCCGGCGGTCAACATCTGCGTCCAGAAACCTTTCCCGGGCGATACGGGGTCAGTCGGACTATAATCTCCGGACGGAGCCCAGAAGGCGTAGCCGACGGCGATGTCAAATTGCTTCGGATGCCACGAGATTGTGATGGGCTCAACACAGATGTCGCCCAGGCCAAATTTGTAGCCGTTGAAGCCGCCAGCCTTAAGTTGCTGATACGGGAGCGGCAACAGCACATCCGCACCGTAGAAGCCGCCGAGGATTTTAAAGTCGGAGATATAGATGAAACGCGGCACTTGAACATAGGCGAAGATGTCGAAATTGGGCGGGCCGGCCTTGAAATTGTCGGACCAGTAGAAATAGTTGTAGTCACGGACATAAAAACCGGGCGGCGGCAGCGAGGCACCCTTAATGCCTTCAACACCTTGGGGATAATGGGTTTGCGCCTGGCCGACGCCAGGCAACACGACCAAGCCCGCGAGCAGCAGGCCGCCGATGGATTTAATTATTTCAGTTCCAGTGGTTTTCATTGTTTCTTTTGGTGCTTTTTCGTTGGGTGGTTTGACCTATATATCCTGCATTTTGCCGGTCTGATAGGTTTCGTAAGCGCTGAGGTCGAGCAGTCCGTGGCCGGAGAGATTGAAGAGCAGGACGCGCTTGCGACCCTCTTCGCGCGCCTTGATCGCTTCCGCGGCAACCGCCGCAATCGCGTGCGCCGATTCCGGGGCGGGCACAATCCCCTCCGTCTGCGCAAAGAGGGTCGCCTGCTCGAATACTTTGGTTTGATGGTAAGCCTCCGCCTCGATCAAACCCAGCTTGAGAGCGTGGCTGACCATGGGCGACATGCCGTGGTAACGCAGCCCGCCCGCGTGAATGGAGGGCGGCATGAAATTATGACCGAGGGTGTACATCATCAGCAACGGCGTGGTCTCGGCAGTGTCGCCGAAGTCATACCGCAGCTCGCCCTTGGTCAGCGTAGGGCACGCGGAAGGCTCGACGCCGACAAGCCGGTATTTCTTCTTCTCGGTGATCTTCTTGCCAAGGAACGGGAAGGCTAACCCGGCGAAATTGCTCCCGCCGCCGCAGCAGGCAAAAATAGAGTCCGGCTCTTCGCCGGCCATTTCCATTTGTTTCATGGCCTCCTGGCCGATGACTGTCTGGTGGAGGCAAACGTGATTGAGCACGCTGCCCAGCGAATACTTGGTATGCGGATGTTTGACGGTGTCCTCGATGGCTTCGCTGATGGCGATGCCCAGGCTGCCGGGACAGTGCGGGTCTTCCGCAAGCAACTTGCGTCCATACTCCGTCTGGTCGCTGGGGCTGGGATGAACCGTCGCACCCCAGGTATGCATCAGCATCCGCCGATACGGCTTATGCTGATAGCTCACCTTGACCATGTAAATGTTGCACTCCAGACCGAACAACTTGCAGGCGAGGGCGAGGGATGCGCCCCATTGCCCCGCGCCGGTTTCCGTCGCCAGCCGCTTGGTGCCAGCCTGCTTATTGAAATAGGCCTGCGCAACCGAGGTGTTGACCTTGTGGCTGCCGGCAGGGCTTATCCCTTCGTATTTGTAGTAAATATGGGCGGGCGTTTGCAGGGCTTTCTCGAAGCGCACCGCGCGCAACAACGGCGTGGGACGCCACAGAGCGTATATGTCGCGAACGGGTTCCGGAATTTCGATCCAGCGCTCCGGACTCATTTCCTGCTGCACAAGGTTTTCCGGAAATATCGCCAGCAACGCCTCGGGCGGAATCGGCTGCTTGGTGCCGGGGTGCAGCGGCGGCGGCAGCGGCTCGGGAAAATCGGCAAGCAGGTTGTACCAGGTCTTCGGAATGTCAGATTGTGTCAGATCAAAACGTGTTTGCATGGCCAGTTCAGTTTCAGATTAATCGCAATGAACCCGCCAAGACTAAAAGTCGCGCTGACCCAAGTCACGAAAAAAGTTTATGCAAAAAACTTCGGCCAAAAATGCGGCTCACTGGCATAAAATCCGGCAGCCTGAACTGTCAAGACGACCACGAGGCCGTCCCTCTCAGGGTGGTTTCAAGAAATCGTAGCCGCCGACGGCAGTCGGCGCTAACACTCCGATAATCGAGGAAAAGTGCGCCGGCTGCCGTCGACGGCTACGTTTTTGTAGGTTCTTGAATCTGCCCTGAGCCGGAGGCAGGGTGGTTTCAAGAAATCGTAGCCGCCGACGGCAGTCGGCGCTAACACTCCGATAATCGAGGAAAAGTGCGCCGACTGCCGCCGACGGCTACGATTTTGCAGGTTCTTGAACCAGCCCTGCGGCCCTCTCGCCAGGCCCTGAAATTACTTGATAAATATCCCCGGAAATAGACAATCACCACCCGACATTATGAATAACCTGATAATTAACAGAGCGGCAGACAACATTCGCATTCTATCCGCGGCCATGGTCGAAAAAGCAAAATCCGGCCATCCGGGTGGAGCGATGGGTGGGGCGGACTTCATCAACATCCTCTTCACCGATTTTCTGCGCTATGACCCGGCAGACCCAGCCTGGCATATTCGCGACCGTTTCTTTCTAGACCCGGGCCACATGTCGCCGATGCTCTATTCGGTGCTGACGTTGGCCGGATTCTACACGCTCAACGACCTGAAAAACTTCCGCCAATGGGCCAGTCCCACGCCTGGCCACCCGGAACTGGACATCAAACGCGGAGTCGAAAACACCTCCGGACCCCTTGGCCAGGGCCATACGATTGCCGTCGGAGCTGCCATCGCGGAGCGCTTCCTCTGCGCCCGATTTGGGGAGTGGATGGCCCACAAGACCTATGCCTTTATCTCCGACGGCGGCGTGCAGGAGGAGATCTCGCAGGGGGCGGGCCGGATTGCCGGCTACCTCGGCCTGAACAACTTGATCATGTTTTATGATTCCAATGACATCCAGCTCTCCACCAACACCAACGCGGTCACCCATGAGGACACAGCGAAGAAATACGAAGCCTGGGGCTGGCGCGTGTTGACCATCGACGGAAACAACCCCGACCAAATCCGGGCCGCGCTGACGCAAGCCATTGCCGAAAAGGAAAAGCCGATGTTGATCATTGGCAAAACCATCATGGGCAAAGGCGCCGTGACAGCCGACGGCAGCAACTATGAGCGCAAGTGCGCAACCCACGGCATGCCCCTGGGCGAAGCGGGCGCGTCATTCGAGAAGACCGTCGAACACCTTGGTGGCAACGTTGCCGAACCCTTCAGCATCTTTCCCGAGACCGCCGCCCTCTACGCGGCTGCCCGGGAACAAAAAGTGGCCGCCGCCGCCGCGCGCAAAGCCCAACAACAAGAGTGGGCCAAGACCAATCCCGAGCTGGCGGCAAAGCTCGACCTGTTCTTCTCGGGCATTCTGCCGCCATTGAACTTCGAGGAAATCCCGCACAAGCCCGACAGCGCGAGCCGCGTGGCTTCCGGCGTTGTGTTGGGGTACCTGGCCAAAAAGGTCGAAAACCTCATCGTCGCCTCAGCCGACTTGTCCAACAGCGACAAGACCGACGGGTTTTTGAAATGCACCAAGCAGTTCGTGAAGGGCGATTTTAGCGGCGCATTTTTGCAGGCTGGCGTCAGCGAACTGACGATGGCCGCACTCGCAAACGGCCTCACGCTCCACGGCGGTGTTTGGGCTGCCTGCGCCACCTTCTTTGCCTTTAGCGATTATATGAAGCCAGCCGTCCGAATGTCCGCCCTGATGGGGCTGCCGGTGAAGTTTATCTGGACCCATGACGCCTTCCGCGTGGGTGAGGACGGCCCCACCCATCAGCCAGTCGAGCAGGAAGCCCAAATCCGTTTGCTCGAACATCTCAAGAACCACAACGCCCGCATGAGCCTCCTGGCCCTGCGCCCCGCCGATTCCTGCGAGACGGCCGTCGCCTGGAAAATGGCGCTCGAGAACACCCAAACTCCTACAGCCCTCATTCTGTCACGGCAGAATATCAAGGATATCCCGGCCAAGCCGGACTCGACACGCTACCGTGACGCCTTGCAGGCGGAAAAGGGCGCCTACGTCGCACTCGATTGCGAAGGAACTCCAGATGTCCTCCTGGTGGCCAGTGGCTCCGAAGTATCGACCCTTATTGGCGGGGCGGAGTTGCTCGCCAGCAAGCAAGGAATCAAAGCGCGCATCATTTCGGTCATTTCGGAAGGGCTATTCCGCCAGCAGCCCGCTCAATACCAGCAACACATCCTCCCGGCGGACCTGCCGATCTTCGGCCTGACCGCCGGCTTGCCGGTGACGCTGGCTGGTCTAGTCGGGCCAAAAGGAAGAATCTGGGGCCTGGACCGTTTCGGCTACTCTGCTCCAGCCAAGGTGCTCGACGAAAAACTCGGGTTCACCCCGGCCAACGTTTATGAGCAGGTCACCCTCTATCTGGCCGAAATTGAAAAATCCGAAAGGAAAGCGGTCAAGTAGTACCTGGAATTACAGGCCCTGCCCTGGTGGCGGCAGGAGGCCGCTTCCTGAACGTCATGAGCGTCCTCGACCTCGACGACCGACTGGTCGGCAATCACTCCAGCTACCGGGCCAACATCACGGCGGGGTCATTGAAGATCACCGAAAGCAGGGTCATCGCCGATTTGCTATTGCGCGACATGGATGAAACCGCCTGGAAGCAAGCCACGGTCAAAGACAACCTCCTCAAGGCCAAGAACCCTGCGACCGCCATCCGACTGGCCAGGCTCATCCGGCAGCGGTTGGAGACGATGTCGCCGGAATTGTGGCGGATGGTGCGGGATGGCACGGTGGTCGCCGCCACGCACGCGGTGCTGGCGGCAGCCCTCAAACACAGCTCCCTCCTGGGTGATTTCCTCGACCTGGCGGTCAGAGATGAGTATCGGCGCTTCGGCAAAACTTTGACCAAGAAACTGTGGTTCGACTTCCTGGATGACTGCCGGGGGCGTGATCCGCAGATGCCGCAGTGGCACGAGACCACCTTGAGGCGGATGGGGTCGTCCGTATTCCAAGTCCTGGCCCAGGCCGGATACATCAAGGATACGCGGTCAATGCTGCTGCAACGACCCCACATCACCGCCGAGGTCATCGGCTACCTGGAACGAAACAAGGAGGACTACGTCCTTCGCTGCATCACCGTTGGCACATGAGCGACCAACTGACAGAGCGTTTGAACCGCATCCTGCCGAAGCTGATCTCCGACGAGTTGCTGAGCGGCAGCGGCCTGGGCAACGAAATCGGGCTCTACGTTTTCGATTATCCCGCCGAGGATGAATTGCGCGTCCGCGATCACATCCAGTTCCTGCTCGAGCATCTGCCCAAGTCCAAGCCGGGTCTCCGAGTCAAACATGTGAACCTTTTCGATCTGGTCATCGAACACCTGAAGTCGCGGAACCTGCTGGATCGCGCCATCCAAATGCAGCGCACCGAAGGTGACGAGGCCATGTTGAAGGCGCTGAGCGCCCCATTACACGAAAGCCGGTTGGCCCAGGTCTTCGCGGAGGTTGCCCAACCGGCCCAGCACGACCTGGTGCTGGTTTCCGGCGCTGGCAGCGTATGGCCGCTCCTCCGGTCGCACGCGCTGCTCAACAACCTGCATCCCGTGATGGGCAACACACCGTTGGTGATGTTCTACCCCGGCAAATACGACCAGCTCACCCTGCAACTGTTCGGGATACTTGCGAGCAAGAACTACTATCGAGCCTTCAAACTCGTGCCATAATTCTCAGGAGCCACACATGACAATCAAAGAACTGTTCACGCGCGACATCAACCGCCCCATCAACGGGGTCGTCAAAGCCGAGCAACTGGACGACGCCGTGGTCTGGCAGGAACTCGACGAGTTTGTCGTGACCAGGGAACTGGATAAACACATCCGCAAGTTTTTTGGAGCCTATACCGATGCGCTGGACCATCCCCACGACCCAACTCTCTCTGGCAAGATGGGGGTTTGGATTTCCGGTTTCTTCGGCAGCGGCAAATCGCATTTTCTCAAAGTCCTGTCGTATGTGCTCGGCAATCGGAAACTCACCGCTGCTGGTCAGACCCGGCAGACCGTGGACTTTTTGGAGACCAAAATTAAAGACGCCATGCTTTACGGCGACATCAAACGCTCCGTCGCCGCGAATACGGACGTGATCCTGTTCAACATCGACTCTAAAGCCGATAACCGTGCTGGCCGCGACGCGATCCTCACGGTCTTCCTGAGAGTATTCAACGGAATGCTGGGCTACAGCGCCGATCACCCCTGGATCGCGCACATGGAGCGTTACCTCGTTGGCAAGCACAAGCTCGACACCTTCCAAGCCGCCTACAAGCTCGCAGCCGGGCACGAATGGGTGGATGAGCGCGATGCCTACGCCTTTAACCGGGACGCGGTGGTCCAAGCCCTTTCCCACGCCCTGGGCCAGAGCCAGGACGCCAGCCACAAGTGGTTCGACAACATGGAAAAGTCGTTCCCGCTCACTATCGAGAATTTCTGCGGCTGGGTGAAGGAATACCTCGATTCCAAGGGGCCGAACCATCGCCTGATCTTCCTCGTGGACGAGATGGGCCAGTTCGTCGGGCAGGACACGCAGCGGATGCTGAACCTCCAGACCATCACGGAAGACATCGGCACCGCCTGTGGCGGCCGGGCGTGGGTGGTCGTGACCAGCCAGGAAGACATCGACGCGGTGCTCGGCGAGATGAAGAAAGGCGCGGCCAACGATTTCTCAAAAATCCAGGGCCGTTTCAAGACCCGGCTGTCGCTCTCCAGCGCCAACGTGGACGAGGTCATCCAGGAACGCCTGCTGGCAAAGCGCGGCGAGGTCGTGGCATCCCTGCAAACACTCCACGCGACCAAAGGCGACATCCTCAAGAACCAGCTCAGCTTCACCAACGTCGGCCCCACGCTCAAGGCGTTCAAGGATACCGACGACTTTGTGCGGAACTACCCGTTTGCGCCCTACCAATTCCAACTGGTCCAAAAGGTCTTCGAGGCAATCCGCAAAGCCGGGGCCACGGGGCTGCACTTGTCACGCGGTGAACGCTCGATCCTGGATGCCTTCCAATCCGCTGCCAAACAGGTCGCGGGCGAAGCCGTGGGCGTGCTGGTCCCGTTCTGGCGGTTCTATCCGTCCATCGAGAGTTTCCTCGATACCTCGGTGAAGCGCACCATTGACCAGGCGGAAACCAACGCCAGTTTGGAGCCGCTCGACATCAAACTGCTCCAGGTGCTATTCCTCATCCGCTACGTCGAGGAGATCAAGGGCAACGTCAACAACCTGGTCACCCTCTGCATTGACGAAATCGACGCCGACCGACTGGCCCTGCGCCGGAAGATCGAGGAAAGCCTGCAACGGCTGGAAAAGGAAACCCTCATCAGCCGCAGCGGCGAAAACTACTTCTTCCTGACCAACGAAGAGCGCGACATCAACCGGGAAATCAAGTCGGTCGATCTGAGCAGCGGCGAGGAGGCCAAGCTCCTGGGCGAACTCATCTTCGACGACGTGCTCAAGGGCAACCGCAAGCATCGCTACGCGGTCAATGGAAAGGATTTCATGTTCAACTGCCTGTGCGATCTCCACCCGGTCGGCAGGCGGGTTGAAAACGGCCTGGTCGTCTCGGTCGTCAGCCCCTTGGTCGAAGACGACTACAAGCTCTACGACAACGCCCGGTGCATCTTTGCCAGCACCAATGAGGGAGGTCAAATTCTGCTCCGGTTGAGCGACGACGAGAGCCTGGGGCGCGAGCTTCGCACCTACAAAAAGACGGAAAAATACGTCCTGCAAAAAAATGACGGGGCGCTACCGGAAAGCACAAAGCGGATTCTTCGGAATTGCGCCGAGGACAACCGCCAGCGGCGGGAGCGGTTGGTTGGGTCGCTTTCAACGTTGCTATTGGAAGCCGCGTATTACGCCGCTGGCAGCAGGCTGGCCCTCAAAGCCGAGAACGCCGCCAGCGCCATGAACCAGGCGCTCGATTACCTGATCCAAAACACGTTCCCGAAGATGGGCCTGCTCAAGCGGCTCAATACCGACCCGCAGCGCGAAATCCAGGCCGTGCTTCGCAGCAACGACATCGCCCAGCAGACTCTGGCGGTGCAGACCGAGGATGCCAACCCGCAGGCGCTGGATGAAGTCCGGGGCTACGTGGACCTCTGCACCAGGGCCAGTCGCACCATCGTCCTGCACGACATGATCGAAACCCGCTACGGCATCCGGCCCTACGGCTGGCCGGACTGGGAAGTCGTCCTTCTGGTCGCCCGGCTGGTTGTCCTGGGTGAAATCCAAGTCGTGATGAATGGCGCGGTGGTGCCCACGGAGAAAGTCTATGGCGAGATCAGCGCTCCGGCCAAATGGCGGAAGATCACCCTCGTCCAGCGCCGGAACGTGGATACGAAGCTGCTCCAGACCACACGCGCCCTGGGCAAGGAAGTGTTCTCGGAAATGGGGCCGGAAAGCGAGGAGGGGTTGTTTGCATTTTTGACCGGCAAGTTGAAGAAGTGGGACGCCGACCTCCAGAGCTACAAGCCCCTGGCGGACACGGGCAACTATCCCGGTCACGAGGAAATCACGGATGGCCTGCGAACCGTTGCCAAGTTGCTGGCCGAGGATGACAGCTTCAAGTTCATCGAGCGGTTCAACGCGCTCAAGCCGGAGCTTATGGAACTGGCCGATGACTTACACGACCTGAAGAACTTCTACGACCATCAGAAGCCAGCCTGGGAAAAGCTCCGCAAGGCATCCGAGCGATTTCAGCTCAACCGGCTGGAACTGGAGCGCGACACCCACGCCGCGCCTGCCCTGAAGCGCATCCACGACATACTCAGCGCCCCGTGCCCCTATAATCTCATCAAAGAAGGGGATGGCCTGATCCAGACGGTCAGCGGGGTCAACGACGCGCTGGTGTCGGCTCGCCGCGCCGAGGCCCTGAAGGTCACTGACGAGCAGATCGTCCAGATCGGCAGGGAATTGGAGGCCGTCAAGGCCGACGCGGGGTTAAAAGCTGCGTGCCTTCAGCCGGTGCAAGACCTGCGGACGCAAGTCGAGCGCGAGCAGAGCCTGGCGCACATCGCCCAGGCGCAGGCGGAGACCGTGAACGCCCTGGACACCGCCATCAGCCGCATCGAGGCCGCGTTGAAGGCCAAGACCCCGCCTCCGGCTCAGCCGGGCAAAACCGACCCCCCAGCACCTGTCGTCAAGTCGCGCTGCATCATCAAGCCAGCGGATTTCGTCAACAAACCCTACCTGGAAACCTCGGACGATGTGAAGGCGTTCATCGAAGACCTGCGCCAGCGCCTGGAAGCTGCCATCGCCAAGAACGAGAGAATCCAGATACGCTGATCTCGATGATGCCAGTCGAACTCAAAGCCAAACTTGACGAGCTTCTCAAGCTCCCCGCCGAAACGGAATGGGTGGAGTTCAAGGAGGCCAAGACAAACTTCGATTCCGATGATCTTGGCAAATACTTCGTCGCGCTCTGCAACGAGGCCAACTTGAAGGGTGAACCCGCAGGCTGGCTTGTCTTCGGTGTTCAGGACAAGCCGCGCAAGGTTATCGGCACGCAATATCGCCCGCACCGCGCCAGTCTGGACAGCCTCAAGCAGGAGACCGCCCAACACACGACGGGTCGAATCACGTTCAAGGAAATTCACGAACTTCTATTGCCCGAGGGCCGCGTGGTGATGTTCGAGATTCCGCCCGCGCCTCAAGGCATCCCTGTCGCATGGAAGGGCCATTTCTACGGTCGGGACGCCCATGCGCTCGGCGCTCTAAATCTCCAGGAGATCGAGCAGATTCGCAGTCAAGCCGGTCACCAAGATTGGTCGGCCCAAACCTGCCCCGATGCCTCAATCAACGATCTCGACCCGGCAGCCCTGAAACTCGCCCGCGACAAATTCCGCCAGAAGAACGCCAATCGCCCGTTTGCCGCCGACATCCCGAAATGGGACGAAGCCACGTTCCTTGAGAAGATCAAGCTCACACAGAACGGGAAGATCACGCGGGCCTCACTGATCCTCCTCGGTAAATCGGAGTCCACCCTGCGCCTCTCGCCTGCCGTGGCCCAGATTACCTGGAAGCTGGATTCCGAAGAGCAAGCCTACGAGCATTTCGATCCGCCATTCCTGCTCAACGTCAATGCCGTCTTCGCCCGCATCCGCAACCTGAAATTCCGGCTTCAACCCTTTAATCAACTTGTCCCCATCGAACTGGAAAAATACGACGCCAAAGTCGTCCTGGAAGCCCTCAACAACTGCATCGCCCACCAGGATTACACCCGCCAGTCGCGCATCGTCGTCGTTGAGAAGGCCGACCGGTTGATCTTCGAGAACGCGGGCGGCTTCTTTGAAGGCTCACTGGACGATTACCTGTTCCGCGACCGCATCCCGCGCCACTACCGCAACCGCCTGCTCGCCGAGGCGATGGTGAGCCTGGACATGATTGACGCTTTGGGCATGGGCATCAAACGGATGTTCCTCGCCCAGCGCAATCGCTACTTCCCGTTGCCCGAATACGATTTCTCCCAGCCCGACACCGTGCGGATGGAAATCATGGGCCGGTTGATTGACGAGAACTACAGCCGCGTGCTGATTCAGAAAGCGGACCTCGACCTGGGCACGGTCGTCGCGCTAGACAAGGTCCAAAAGCGCAAACCGCTCACGCCCGAAGAACTCAAACACCTGAGGCGGCTGAAATTGGTCGAGGGTCGCGCCCCGAATGTCTTCGTCGCCTCCAAGATTGCTGCCCTCACCGGCGACAAGGCCCAATACATCCGCAACCGCGCCTTCGACACCGGGCACTACAAGCAGATGATCCTGGATTTCATCCGTGAGTTTGGCTCAGCCACGCGCAAGGACATTGACGGCCTGCTCAAAGGCAAGTTGTCCGAGGTGCTGACTCCAAATCAGCAAGCGATAAAGATCAAGAACCTGCTGGCGGAGATGGCCCGGAAGGATAACTCCATCCGCAACTTGGGATCGCGAACCAAGCCCGATTGGAGGCTGGCCAAATGAGCGCGAAAATTATCCAAGAATATCCAAGATTCCTGTGTCAACTCAGCGGGGCATATTTTGCATCTCACGTAATAAAAGCTTCTTACGCATTATCACTCAGCCGATATTTTATCCAAGGCTATCCAAGCTCAGCCTCTCGGTCCCAATGGATACGAAATAAAGATACCGACCTAAAAAAGTATCCAAAGAATCCATGATTGCAGCTTTATCCAATCTCCACTGCTTGTGCAACTCCTTGACAATGAGGTATTTGCTTTTACTACTACTGCGCGAGAATCCCGCGCAGCTCTTGGATTTCATCGGCGAGTTTGGTTCGGCCAGCCGCAAGGATATTGATGACCTGCTCATGGACAAACTGTCCGACGCCTTGACTAAAGCGCAGAAGAAGAATCGGATCAGCAATCTTCTAGCGGCGATGGCGCGCAAGGATGGTTCCATTCGGAACCAAGGATCAGATAAGCAATCAGCGTGGGTTCTGATACAACGATGAAAATCATGAAAAGAACCGCCTGCTTATGAGTAAATGGACGCCGTCAATTCGCGTAACTAGATGTCACTCCAAGGCGGGTCGCTTCTTGTACCGCCTTGAGCATTCGTCCGCGCAAACCCAGTCGTACAAGGAAACCCCAATCATCCTTGGCTGCATGGACAAGGAAAGATGTGGGTTTTCTTGTACCACTGTAAAATTAGTTGCAAAAACGCGTCAGGTAGCTGTATTTAATCTTTATCCGTCGCTACAACCCATTGATAATGCGACGCTTCCTTTTACTACTAATAGTCTGAAATTCGCCACGGTTACGAGAAAAGGAAAGTTCGTTTTCCATCCGTGTTCAGTCTCTGTGATCTTTGCGTTCTCTGCGGTTAAACCCTCCCCTTGTCTTCCCCAATGAACCGCTCCGCCCTCAAAAACTACGCCCCGAAAGCACGGCTCGACTTTATCCGGGCCGTCACGGATCGGGCCGCGTTCTTCGGCCTCACGCCCGACCGCACCGAGCCGATCCAGGAGACGGGCGACGTGGTCATCATCGGCGGCAGGGCATTTCCAAGGGTAGTAGCCGAGCAACGCAAAAAACTCCAGGAGCGCATCAACCAGCACGGCTTCGACCAGGTCATGGAGGCGATGGCCTACACCTGGTTCAACCGCTTCGTCGCCCTCCGCTACATGGAGCTGCACGGCTACCTCGACCACGGCTACCGAGTCCTCAGCCATCCTGAAGGCAAGCCCACGCCCGAAATCCTCGAACACGCCGAACACGTCACGTTGCCGGGGCTGGACGCGCAGCAGGTCATCAATCTCAAGCTCGACGGCTCGCGGGAGGCCGAGCTTTACCGTCTGCTACTCGTCGCCCAGTGCAACGCGCTCCACGAGGCCATGCCGTTCCTGTTCGAGAAGATCGCCGACGAGACCGAACTCCTGCTGCCCGACAACCTCCTCCACTCTGACTCTATCATCCGCAAGCTCGTCAACGAACTCGACGAAGCCGACTGGCAGAAGGTCGAAATCATCGGCTGGCTCTACCAGTTCTATATCTCGGACAAGAAGGACGAGGTCATCGGCAAGGTGGTCAAGAGCGAGGACATCCCCGCTGCCACGCAACTGTTCACGCCCAACTGGATCGTCAAATACCTCGTCCAAAACACGCTCGGTCGGCAGTGGCTGGCCACATATCCCGACTCCCCGCTTCGCCAGCAGATGGAGTATTACATCGAGCCAGCCGAGCAGACCGAGGAAGTGAAGGCGCAACTCGCCGCCATCACGCCCAAGAGCCTCGATCCCGAAAAGCTTACGCTGCTCGATCCCGCCAGCGGCTCAGGCCACATCTTAGTCGAAGCCTACGACCTGTTCAAAGCCATCTACCAGGAGCGTGGCTACCGCAGCAAAGACATCCCCCGGCTCATCCTCGAAAAGAACCTGTTCGGCCTGGAGATCGACGACCGTGCCGCCCAGCTCGCCGCCTTCGCCCTGTTGATGAAGGCGCGAGCCGACGACCGCCGCATCTTCGCCGACCGCATCCAGCCCAATGTCGTCGCCATCCAGGAAAGCAAGGGCTTGGACAGCCTCCTGACACCCGATACGGGTGCCGCTGTAGCCGCAGGCGAACTGCCTTTTACCGATAGCGATCTTTTCCCTGACACGCAGAAGCAGTTTACGCTGAGTAAGCCCGCGAAGGGCAGTCCATTAACGGCAGTGGAACCGTGCCTCCGTGAACTTATTAAGCTGTTCGAGCACGGCAAGACCTTCGGCTCCCTCATTCGAGTCCCGCCCAACGTGGCGGCACAACTACCAACTGCCCGTCAGCACATTGAGGCGATGATTGCCACGGGCCAGCTTTGGGAACACCGCGTCGGGTCGCTCCTGCTGCCGCTTGTAAAGCAGGCGGAAGTATTGGCAAAGACATACATTGCTGTCGTAACAAATCCACCATACATGGGGAACAAATACTTAAATCCTCATCTCAAGGCTTTCCTGGCAAACGCCTATGCTGGATTTGAGAAAGACCTATTCTCCGCCTTCATAATTCGCAACAGTCACTTTGCGACTGATCAAGGTCTTCTCGGTTTTATGTCGCCCTTTGTCTGGATGTTCATTTCGTCCTACGAAGAATTGCGAAAAACGCTTCTGAACCAGGCAACGCTTACTACTTTGATCCAGCTTGAGTATTCGGGCTTCGCAGAAGCTACAGTCCCAATTTGCACATTTACGTTCCTCAACACTCCCTGCAAAGGGCACGTCGGCTGTTTCGTTCGGCTTTCTGATTTCAGGGGGTCTGAGGTTCAGGCACCAAGAACCCTGGAGGCCATTCGCAATCTCAAATGCGGATGGTTCTATACTGCAATACCTGCCGACTTTAAGAAGATTCCGGGATACCCCATTGCTTATTGGATCAGTGAGCAGGTCAGGAAATGCTTCCGTGCTGGTCGTTCCCTGGCTGACATATGCTCTATCAGAGAAGGGATAAACACAGGTGACAATGACCGTTTCCTGCGAAAGTGGTACGAGGTCTCCTTTGCGCGAATTGATTTCCAGGTCGGGCCTTCCGGCACGTCAAAGAAACGTTGGGTGCCACATAAGAAAGGCGGAACATTTAGACGTTGGTTTGGAAACCTGGAGTTCGTCTTGAACTGGGAAGATAACGGACGCGATATTCATGCCTTCCACAATCTGCCTCTCACATACAACGGTGCTCCAGTAAGAGGTAAAAGCTTCTTCTTTCATGAATCCCTGTCGTGGAGCCGCGTAAGTTCGGGCAGTTTTTCGATCAGGTATTACCCACAAGGTTTGTCATATGATTCAACAGCACCTTCAGTCTTTGCATCTGGAAATCACTGCTTTCTGATTCTGGGATTCCTGAACAGCCAAGTCACAGGCCATCTGCTAGGGGCCTTGAGTCCGACGCTCGATTACAGAATCACGAACACTGGGTATCTGCCAATGTGTCGCTGGGATGACGATCTCGTAAGAGATGTGACTGCGATAGTACGGGAGTGCGTTGCCTTGGCGAAGGCGGACTGGGACTCATTTGAAACGTCGTGGAACTTCCAGGGGCTTCCGTGGCGTTCTGGAGACGACCAATTGTTGTGTGGGAGTTACGAGCGTTGGAAGGCGGATTGTCGGGCTCAGGTGATGAGGATGAAGGAATTGGAAGGCAATAACAACAAACTGTGGATTACGGCCTATGGTGTGCAGAACGAGACCGCAGTGGAAACCCTTGAAACCCCAGTTGCACTAACGGTAAATCCTGCCTTTCGTTACGGCCAAGGAAAGACCGAATCTGACTACGACACAATGTTCCGATACGATTCAGTTACGGAACTCATTTCTTATGCTGTTGGCTGCATGATGGGCCGTTACAGTCTGGACGAGCCCTGGCTGGTCTATGCCGCCAGCAGGAACGATGGCTTTGATCCGGGCCAATACCGCACCTTCCCCGCTGACGCGGATGGCATCATCCCCATCACCGAACTCGCCTGGTTTCCCGACGACACCACGGAGCGGTTCGGCGAGTTCATCGCCAAAGCCTGGCCACGCGAGCACCTGGAGGAAAACCTCAAGTTCATCGCCGACAGCCTCGGTCCAAACCGCGACGAGCATCCCCGCGACACCATCCGCCGCTACTTGGCCACGGCCTTCTATAAGAACCACCTGCAAACCTACAAGCGACGGCCCATCTACTGGCTCTTTTCCAGCGGCAAACAAAGGGCGTTCCAGTGCCTCGTCTATTTGCACCGTTACCACGAGGGCACGCTGGCCCGGATGCGGACGGAATACGTGATCCCGCTCCAGGGTAAAATGTCCCATCGAATCGAGCAGTTGGCCGGGGACATCACCGCCGCCACGTCCACGTCGCACCGCCGTAAGCTGGAGAAGGAGAAGGAACACCTGGTGAAGCAAAGCACTGAACTCGCCGCCTTCGATGAAAAGCTCCGCCACTACGCCGACCAGCGCATCGCCCTGGACCTCGACAACGGCGTGAAAGTGAACTACGGCAAGTTTGGCGACCTGCTGGCCGAAGTGAAGGCGATCACGGGAGGAACGGAGGAGTAAAACAACAACGTCAATCATTTTATGTTCACAGCACTAAAAGCAAAGAAATTCACGGCCTTCAACAATCTCGAAATGGAGTTTGTGCCGGGAATCAATGTCTTCGTAGGCGCGAACGGCACGGGCAAGACGCACCTACTAAAGTTGATGTACGCCCTCCAGTATGCTTCACAGGACAAGAGGGATTTGCCAACAATGGGGCAAAAGCTCGCACGCGTCTTCCGCCCTTCCGAAGGGCAAGTGAATCGTTTGGCCCGCCGCAAAAGCGGCGGGGGGCATAACAAGGCCGAGGTCCAACTGCATTGGGAGAAGGAGCTGGTCAAGCTCGCTTTTGGCGGCAACGGAAAAGAAGTGGCCATCACTGGGCGCTGGCATGATGTGAGCACGCCCGTTTATATTCCCGTAAAAGAGATGCTATCGATGGCTCCGGGCTTCCGGTCGATTTACTCCAAGTATGACACGCAATTTGAGGAGATATACGCGGACATCATTGATCTGGCCTATGTTCCGTTGTTGAGAGGAAAACCGGATGAAGAGCGGCAGGGGTTGTTGGAGGTGATTGGCAGCGTCGTTGCTGGAACGGTTGTCTGTGAGGGTGAAAACTTTTTCCTGAAAGATGGAGCCGGAGAACTGGAGATTACCCTGGTGGCCGAAGGCATGAGAAAACTGGCCTTGCTATCGCTGCTGATTCGCAACGGCTCCCTCCAGAGCGGCACGACGCTTTTTTGGGATGAGCCGGAAGCCAACCTAAATCCTTCGATGATGCAGCATGTGGCGCGGATTTTATTGACCCTGGGGAAATTAGGGGTCCAGATATTCATCGCCACCCATAGCTACAGCTTCCTAAAGGAGTTGGAATTGCAACGAGCGCAAACGCTGACGGTTCGCTATTTCTCGCTTTTCACGGCGGAAGGCAAGGAAGGTGTTCAAGTCACGCCCGCCGACAACTACGCGGCTATTGAGCCGAACCTGATTGCCGCCGAATACACGCGGTTATATGAACTTGAATTGAATAAATCACTCGGCACCACCAAATAACCACCGTGAAACTCTCCGAAGGGGATATTGAGATCGATTTTCAAGGCGTGCTTCAGGCTGAGAAGTTTGATGATGCCAAGCACGGCATGAGCCATTGCCTCAAAGCGGTCGATTTTCTGTGTGATTGGGCCAATGATCTTTGGCTTGTTGAGCTGAAAGACCCGGAGGAGGTGGCCATCCCGCCGCTACATAAGGCCCACAGTGTGGCTCAGTTTACCAAAGAACTATCAACGGAAGCATATTTTCGGAGCGTGCTGGCCCAAAAATTTAAAGACACGATTTTATATCTGCATCTGGATCGCCGTTTGCCCGACAAACCTTTGAAATACATTGTTCTCGTGGGCCTGTCTTCAATGGATGCGGCGATGATGCTGAACGCCTTGGATCGGCTTAGAAAAGCCTGTGGCGATCCTAAGCCGGGGACTCCGTGGCTGCGAGGGTATATCGTTGCTTTCTTGAATCTCGCCGAATGGAATAAGCGTTTTCCGCATTGTCCTGCAAAGCGGGTAACAACATAGCCAATGGACAAACCCCAAATTGACACCGCCCTGAACCGCCTGTTCCACGAACAGGGCAAACGCGTTGTGTTCTGGAACGACCCGCAGCGCGAGTTCGAGGACACGCTGGCCGCGCTGGCGGTGCCGGACATCAAAGTCCTGCGGCTCGACCAGGAAGGCGCGTTGGCGGTCAAAATCCGCGTCGAGCGGGAAGACCCCACGGGCCGCTACCTGATCTACTCGCCCACGCCCGAGCCGGATTACGATGACGACTGGCTCCTGGACATCCGGCTATACAGCCACCCCTTTCGCGCCGACCGGGCCTCGATCATCCTGGACGAACTCAGCCTGGCCAACCAGGCGCTCCGCCCCCACATCGAGGAGCGGAAGAAGTTTTTCGACAATAGGGAGCGGTTCAAGAAGCTTCAGTCGTTGGTCTCGCCCCAGGACACCGAGATTGACCTCGACCGGAAGATGCTGGCGGTGCTGCTGCGGGCCGACCAACCCGACCCGCTCACCATCGTCCTGGCGCTCTTTCACTCACTCGCCGGGTTCCGGGTCACCGGCGTCAGCTACACCCAGGTCCGGTCGAAGCCAGGCGTGTTGCGCGAAGACGACGGTCCCGGCGAGCCGGAGGACGAGTTGCTGCTCCATGACAAAGGCGAGCCTGATCTTGGCACCCCTCCTCCCGCCTGGGATATGGTCGCCAAACTGGGCCTCGACGGCCCGTTCTGGCAGATGGTCAAGACCACCTTCGGCTATGCCGAGGAGACGCCCAGCCTGCGGAACCTTTTGATTCGCCTGCTCCTGACCGATTACGCGCACCACTTAAACGGTGGACTTCCGTTTTCCATGCAACATCTGGTCCTGCCGCCGACCGCCAAGCAGAACGTGGTTGCCTGCCTCTCCCACTGGCGCGACAGCGCCAGCCGGGGCAGCAGCTATGACCGGCTATCCAGCATGGTCGCCGACATCCTGAAGCTCGATTCGCACCTGGATAGCCTGGACATTGACGCCCTGCTCAACGTGATGACCTTCCTGCCGGTCGAGAAGGCCATCGCCCGGAGCCTGCGGGATCGGGTTCGGCACACCGCCGACAGCATCAACGCCGAGGACATTCGCAAGATCGCGCAGCGGCGTCAGGATGGCCACTGGGCGTCCTTGGGCGTCACAGGGTTGCCCACGGTGCCCCGAAAAGCCCTCCACGCGGTCTATGACGCCCTGGTCGCGGCGGCAGACTTTTTTGCCCTGCGAAACCAGTATCGCGGCCAGTTTGACTTCGCGGACGCCAAGGCGATGTATCGCGCCTACGAGACGGAGCTTTACCGGTTCGACCAATTGTATCGTCATTTCTGCGAGACTGCCGACCTGGCCGAGGCCGAAGGCTGGGGCCTGCTCAAGCCGTTGCGGCAGGAACTGGAAGCGTGCTACGGCACCTGGTTCGTGACGACGACGGCGTTGACCTGGGGCAAGTTCGTTGATCCGGCGCACGGTCAGAGCCTGCTGCGGAACTGGCAGATCGAGAAAGTGCAGGGCCAGCAGGAGTTTTTCGCCAAGCAGGTGCTGCCGCGCCTTGACAAGGCCGCAGGCCGCAAGGTCTATGTCATCATCAGCGATGCCTTCCGCTACGAGGCCGCGCAGGAACTGACCCGCGAGCTGAACGGGAAATACCGGTTCGAGGCGGAGTTGACCTCACAGCTCAGCGTGTTGCCGTCCTACACCGCCCTGGGCATGGCCAGCCTGCTGCCACATCAGACGCTGGCCTACAAGCCGACTGGCGAAGTCCTGGTGGATGGCAAACCGTCGTCTTCACTGGCACAGCGCGATGAAATCCTGGCGGCGGTCGAGGGCGTCGCGGTGAAGGGCGAAGACCTCATGGCCCTGAGCAGGGAGGCCGGACGTGAGTTCGTTCGGGAGAAGATGGTGGTCTATGTCTATCACAACACCGTGGATGCCACGGGGGATTACGCGCCGACCGAGGGCAAGACCTTCGAGGCGGTGCGGAAGGCCATCAACGAGATCGCCAGCCTGGTCGGTCACATCATCAACAATCTGAACGGCAGCCAGGTCCTCATCACGGCGGATCACGGTTTCCTGTTCCAGGAATCCGCGCCTGAACCCACCGACAAGAGCGCCCTGGCGGACAAGCCGAACGGCACGGTCGTCGCCAAAAAGCGTTATCTCCTGGGCCACAAACTACCGGAACACGACGGCACCTGGCACGGGTTCACATCGGCGACGGCCAGTGCGGAAGGCGACATGGAGTTCTGGATTCCGAAGGGAGTGAACCGGTTTCACTTCACCGGTGGTGCGCGGTTCATCCACGGCGGGGCAATGCTCCAGGAAGTTGTGGTGCCGGTCATCCTGGTAAAAGAGGCGCGTGGCAAGAGCCTGTCTGGCAGTAAAACCAAGCAAGTTGCCGTTCACGTCCTGGGCACCAACCACAAAATTACCACGCCACGCCATCGGTTCGAGTTGCTCCAGACCGAGGCGGTGACCGACCGGGTGAAAGCCATCACGCTGAAAGTAGCGATTCACGATGGGGACGAAGCCGTCACGAACATCGAGACGGTGACGTTCGACAGCACCTCCGACAACATGAACGAGCGGAAGAAGTGGGTGTCGCTTGTGCTGTTGGACCGGCAATACGACAAAAACAAGCCTTACCGCCTGGTGCTCCGGGAAGCCGAGACCGGCATCGAGCAGCAGAGCGTTGAGGTCACCATCGACAGGGCCTTTACCAATGATTTTTGACCACAAGACCCCACAGCCCCGCGGAACCAGGAGTCAAAGTCTCTATTGATCACAAAACCGTTCTAACACTCGACGATACACTCAATATGAAAGACCCTTACAAGGATTACGAAAAAGCCTGCGCGCAGATTCGCCAGGAAAACGCGCAGTTGCTCGATGATTTTGTCGCCCTGCTGCGCGGACAGAGAGCAAAGAACGCAAAGAGCGCATAGAAAGGAATGGGTGATGATTCCAAGCCAAAGAACTCAATCACCCGCCGGGTGAAGGGAAGACTTATGCCATCCATTCATAACTATTTGTCTTTGCGATCTTTGCGGTTAAATCAACTGCCGAATCTAGGTTGAAGTCTCTTTTTGCTATGACACCGAATATTGATCCGCGCAGTGATGGACGGAACCTCGACGACCTGCTGAACCAGCATTTTGCTGGCCGGGTCGTTCGCAAAGACCTCACCAAGCTGGTGAAAGAGGGCGCGAACGTGCCCGTTTACGTTTTGGAGTATCTGCTCGGCTCGCACTGCGCCACGAACGACGAGCAGGTGATCCAGGACGGGTTGAAGACGGTGAAGCGCATCCTGGCGGAGAACTACGTCCGGCCCGACGAAGCCGAGAAGGTGAAGTCTATCATCCGGGAAAAGGGCAGCCTCAAGATCATCGACAAGGTCACGGTGACATTGAACGAAAAGCGCGATGTGTATGAAGCGGTGTTGAGCAACCTGGGCACGAAGGAAATCGAGGTCAACAGCTCGTTCGTTAAGAAATTCGAGAAGCTGCTGGCGGGTGGCATCTGGTGCATCATCACCCTTCACTACTTTTACGAGGAAGGGCAAAAGTCGTCGCCGTTCGTCATCGAGGACTTGAAGCCGATCCAGATGCCGAACATGGACATGGAGTCGTTCTACGCCGGGCGCAAGGCGTTTACGGAAGGCGAATGGCTTGATGTGCTGCTGCGCTCGACCGGGATGGAGCCGACGAATTTTGACCGCCGCGTAAAGTGGCACCTGCTGGCGCGGATGATCCCGCTGGTCGAAAACAACTACAACCTGTGCGAACTCGGTCCACGCGGCACCGGCAAGAGCCATATCTACAAGGAAATCAGCCCGAACAGCATTTTGATTTCAGGGGGCCAGACGACCGTGGCCAACCTGTTTTACAACATGAGCAGCAGGCGCGTCGGTTTGGTCGGCCTGTGGGACGTGGTCGCCTTCGATGAAGTGGCTGGCATTTCGTTCAAGGACAAGGACGGCGTCCAGATCATGAAGGATTACATGGCTTCGGGGTCGTTTGCCCGTGGTAAGGACGCCGTGAGCGCCTACGCCTCGATGGTCTTCGTCGGGAATATCAACCAGCCGGTGGATACGCTCCTAAAAACGAGCCACCTGCTCGCGCCGTTCCCGGAAACGATGATCGACACCGCCTTCTTCGACCGGTTCCACAGCTACGTGCCCGGCTGGGAAGTTCCAAAAATGCGCCCGGAGTTTTTCACGAACCAATACGGGATGATCGTGGACTACCTGGCCGAGTTCATGCGCGAGATGCGGAAGCGCACTTACGCCGACGCCATCAACAAGTTTTTCAAACTTGGACGCGACCTGAACCAGCGGGACACCATCGCGGTGAAGCGCACGGTGTCGGGCTTGCTCAAGCTGCTTTACCCGCACGAGGAGTATGACAAGGAGGCCGTCCGGCGCTGCCTGGAATACGCGCTGGAGGCCCGCCGCCGCGTGAAAGAGCAGCTAAAAAAGATCGGCGGCATGGAGTTTTACGATGTCCACTTCAGTTACATCGATCTGGAGACGAACGAGGAGAAATTCATCAGCGTGCCGGAACAGGGCGGCGGATCATTGATCTCGGATGGGCCGATGAACCCCGGCGTCCTCCACATCGTCGGCACCGGGAGCGGTGGACTTCTGGGCCTCTACCGGGTCGAAACTCAGGTCACGCCTGGCAACGGGGCGCTCAAGTTGTCCGGCCTCGGTTCCAACAGCGCGGCCAAGGAAGGGGTGAAGGTCGGCTTCGACTACTTCCGGGCCAACGCCTCGCGGGTCAGCGCCTCAATCAAGCCAGGCGAGCACGACTACCATTTCCACGTTGTCGAACTGCACAACAGCGGCCCGACCACGGCGATGCCCCTGGCGACATTCGTGGCACTGTGCTCCGCCGTCCTGGGCAAACCGATCCAGACGCAGATGGTTGTCCTGGGCAGCATGAGCCTGGGCGGCAACCTGGTGCCCGTGGAGAACCTGGCGCAGTCAATACAGGTCGCCTTCGACGCCGGTGGGAAGCGTATCCTGCTGCCGATGGCCAGCGTGACCGACATCCCGACCATCCCCGGCGAGCTGTTCGCCAAGTTCCAGACCAGCTTCTACGCCGACCCGGTGGACGCGGTGTTCAAGGCGATGGGGGTGCGGTAGCCGGGAGCTGTTGTGATAACACAATCCGATCCCAATCTGACAAAGGTCGATTCCGATGCCGAGACCCGGGAGCGGCGGCGGTGTGGGAAAAACCACAGGCCGGTGATCTCGCGGAAACAAGGCCCAACCGTCAAGTTGGCGGTCAATGCGGGCAAGTGAATGGAGAACACGACCAGATCGTCTTCTTGTAAGAGACATTTGATTGCGCCATGAAACAGTTCGCTTTCGCTTTATTATCCCTCATGGTAACGACCGGCTCGCTGTTTGCAGCGGACACC